>CEUS01108515.1_pt1 | contig 18156 bp, 19 predicted proteins | sample 427031 | NCBI WGS metagenome assembly CEUS01 (sample SAMEA2622837, study PRJEB7988) | marine metagenome | biome: marine biome (ENVO:00000447); feature: marine epipelagic mixed layer (ENVO:xxxxxxxxx); material: "saline water (ENVO:00002010), including plankton (ENVO:xxxxxxxx)" | depth 140 m | reverse complement strand
AAGAGCATGTTGAATATGTTCCGTGTAGGAGATTTAAGGAAGAGGATATTATTTACTCTTTTAATGATTCTCTTGTACAGGATCGGTGCTTTTGTCCCAGCACCGGGCATTGATGTTGAACAGGTACAACTCTTGAGAGATAGGGCTAATCAGGGTGGTGTTTTAGCGTTTTTGCAACTTTTTTCAGGAGGGTCACTAACTAGTTTTGCTGTTTTTGCTCTGGGGGTAATGCCATATATTACCGCTTCAATTATTATGCAGGTTCTCGGTGTTGTTGTCCCTCGAATAGAGCAATGGCAACAGCAGGGTGCGGTTGGCCAGAGAAAAATCACTCAGTGGACAAGGTATATGACTGTAATCATTGCAGTTATTCAATCAACGAGTTTTGCATTTTTGTTTAATGACAGTGGTAATTCAATTAGTGGTTCTTCTGGCGCTAATCTTCTCCCGAATTTCCATATTGGAACAGTCAGTGTTGTGGTTCTGACATTAACCGCAGGCACAGCTCTGCTTATGTGGATGGGGGAGCTTATTACTCAAAAAGGGATTGGGAATGGTATGTCTATTTTGATAATGATCTCAATTATCAGTAGTTTCCCAGCTCAAGGGTCTCTAATACATGCTGAAAATGGTGTAGTTGCCCTAGTCGTTGTTCTGGCTGTGCTGATCGCGATTATTTCAACAGTAGTTTTTGTAGAACAGGGTCAACGCCGTATACCTGTTCAATTTGCAAAACGAGTTGTGGGACGTCGAATGTATGGAGGTCAAAATACCTACATACCACTAAAGGTCAACCAATCGGGAGTTATACCTATAATTTTCGCATCCTCTATTCTTTATTTGCCTGTACTTATAGCGGCAGCCTTACCTTGGGATGGTTTTAGAAGTTGGGTAGATAATAATCTGGCTCAGCCAGATAATGTCTTTTACTTTGCAATAACAGGTTTATTAGTGGTTGGTTTTGCGTATTTTTATACTGCTATAACTTTTGATCCGGTTCGTCAGGCAGACACGATTAGAAAACAGGGTGGTTTTGTGCCTGGTATTCGTCCGGGATATCAAACTGAAAGATACCTGGCAAAGATTTTGTCACGTATCACTCTTCCAGGAGCTTTGTTTTTGGCAGCAGTTGCACTTATACCATCAATTCTTATAAATGTCTTTCTGGATACAACTTCGGGTGTCGGTTCTTCTTCTTCTGGTGCAAGTGGTTTTGGTTTCGTTGGTATATCTATATTGATTGCTTCAGGCGTTGCTTTAGAGACAATGAAGCAGGTCGATTCTCAATTAACAATGAGGAATTACGAGGGTTTCTTGAAGTAGTTTTTGCTTCAAGGATAGGAAATGGAAAATCTGCGTATAGTAATTCTTGGTCGACAAGGATCTGGTAAAGGAACGCAGTGCTTGAGACTAGGTGAATCGTATGGTGTGATTCATATTTCTACAGGAGACATGCTACGTGCAGCTGTTGAATCGCAAACTGAATTAGGTCAGAAAGCAAAGGCGATAATGGATGCAGGTGATCTTGTATCTGATGAAATAATTAATGCAATTGTTGCTCAGCGTATTGGAATGAATGATGTCTCAGAAAACGGTTTTATTTTGGATGGGTATCCACGAACAGCTTCACAAGCTCAGGCTTTAGAAGAAGAGCTACTTGTTAAAGGATTGAAATTAGACCTTGCTATAAATTTAGAAGTTCCCGTTAGTGAAGTGACGCAGAGAATGTTGGATAGGTCTAGAGCAGATGACACAGAAGAGGCTATAAGACGTCGACTTGAGATATATGAAAATGAGACAACTCCACTTTTGGAATGGTTTGAAGATCGAAATAATTTAGTGGTTGTTAGCGGGTTAGGACCTGAAGATGAGGTTTTTTCTCGTTTAAAGGGTGTAATTGACGGGATAATTAGTGAAAATTGAATTAAATTCAGTACCTTTTAGGGGTTGGACGCTACCTAGCTCTCCGGTAGCGTTATTAGTCGGCTCTTTACTGTGTTGTCCAATAGGTAGAGAGCTTTTTGAGTTTTGATTTATAAATATTTTTAGGAGTGTAGTCCTGACGAAATCTAAAGAAGATGCGATTGTAATGGAAGGGACGGTTCTAGAACCGTTGCCTAACGCGATGTTTAAAGTTGAACTGGAAGAAAACGGGCACAAAGTGTTGGCTCATATTTCAGGAAAAATGAGAATGCATTACATTCGTATACTTCCTGGTGATCGTGTTCAGGTTGAATTAACTCCTTATGATTTGACAAGGGGTCGAATCACTTACAGGTATAAGTAATAGAAAATTATGAAAGTTAGAACAAGTGTTAAAAAAATGTGTGACAAGTGTCGAGTTATCAGACGCCATGGTCGTGTTCGTGTGATTTGTTCTAATCCACGGCATAAGCAGAGACAGGGTTAGGAGATAACTATGGCCCGTATTTCAGGTGTAGATATTCCAAGAGAAAAGCGTGTTGTAGTTTCTCTTACCTATTTGCATGGTATAGGCAGGACTGTTGCAGAAAATATTTGTGAAGCTGCGGGTGTGGACTTTTCGACTCGAGTGAAAGATCTTAGTGACGATGAAGTCGTGCGGATACGTACTTTTATTGATGAACAACTAATGGTGGAGGGCGATCTTCGTCGCGAAGTCTCTCAGAATATAAAAAGGAAAATGGACATCGGTTGTTATGAAGGTATCCGACATCGTCGCGGATTGCCTGTAAGAGGGCAGCGCACTCATACCAATGCTAGAACTCGTAAGGGGCCAAGAAAAATAATTGCTAATAAGAAAAAGGTGATTAAGTAATGGCTACGTCGAGTTCTCGTCGAAGAGAACGGAAAAATGTGCCTCATGGGGTTGCTCACATAAAAAGTTCTTTTAATAACACTATTGTTACTTTTACAGATAGGGCTGGAAATACTCTTGCTTGGGCATCATCTGGAAATGTCGGTTTTAAAGGTTCGCGGAAATCAACTCCTTTTGCTGCACAGATGGCAGCAGAACAGGCTGCACTTCGAGCTATCGAACACGGAGTTCGAAAAGTAGATGTTGTTGTAAAGGGTCCTGGCTCTGGTCGTGAAACTGCAATAAGGACTATCCAAAATACTGGTATAGAAGTAACAGGTATCAAAGATGTGACGCCGGTTCCTCATAATGGATGCAGACCACCGAAACGGAGGAGAGTCTGATGTCTAGATATACAGGACCCAGAGCTCGAATTTCTCGTCGATTAGGAACAAATATTTTCGGCACAAAAGGGGAAGTAGCTGCTCTTGATAAAAGACCTTATCCACCTGGTGATCACGGCAGATCGCGACGTCGAGGTAATCCCTCGGAGTACTTACTTCAGTTGCAAGAGAAACAAAAAGCGAGACTTTCTTATGGTTTATCTGAAAAACAGTTTCGTAGCATTTATGCAGAAGCCAGTCGACGTGAAGGTGTCACAGGTGAAAATATGCTTAAATTCTTAGAACTTCGTTTAGACAATGCTGTATATAGGGCAGGAATTGCTGCAACCAGACCACAAGCAAGACAGTTGGTTAATCATGGTCATTTTGATGTCAATGGGAAAAGAGTTGACATCCCTAGTTATCGGTTGCGTAAGGGGGATGTAGTTAGCCTTCGACCAAAGGCTAGCAAAATGGTTTTAATTCAATGGAATGTCGATGTTCTTGACAGACAAGCACCGGCTTGGCTTCAAGTAAATGATGATAATCATGAATTCACTGTCATGGATTTACCATCACGTGATCAGATAGATATTCCGGTTCGTGAACAGCTCATTGTTGAGCTGTATAGCAAGTAGAGATTCTGGGTTTTAAACCCCAAAAAAGTAAAGATAGGGAGAGAAAAATGTTGGTGATGCAGCGACCCAAGGTAGAAGAATTAGATTCGTCTGAGTTAGGCGATAATTGTCTTCAGTTTTCTATAGGTCCATTGGAGCCAGGTTTTGGTCAAACGTTGGGTAATTCTTTAAGAAGAACTCTTTTGTCTTCCATACCGGGTTCAGCAGTTACGCAGATTCGTTTTGATGATGCATTACATGAGTTTGGAACAATTGATGGTGTAGTTGAAGATGTAACGGACATAGTTTTGAACCTAAAGGATTTGGTTTTCCAAACTGAAAGCGATGAGCCAATTACAATAAGAGTGGATGTCGTAGGTCCACAGCAGGTTACAGGTGAATCCTTTGCTACCAATTCAGAAGTCGACGTTATTAACCCTGACTTGCACATAGCTACTGTGAATTCAAAAGCTAATTTGAGTTTTGAAGTAACAGTAGAAAAAGGTGTTGGGTATTTGTCTTCGGACAGAACTATTGGCGATGGTGTAATTGGAGTTATTCCAGTAGATGCACTTTTCTCGCCAGTTCGTAGAGTTTCTTTTGAAGTAGGAAATACTCGTGTTGACCAGTCAACTGATTACGATGAGCTTATTTTGAAAATTGAGACTGACGGTTCTTTGACGCCAAGAGATGCTTTAGCTTCAGCAGGGAAGACCTTAGGATCATTAATAGGTTTAGTTGAGAGTCTTGCTGAAGAAGAGGTGCAAAGTTTAGAACTCACAGAAGCTGAATCTCCTGAAACTATTTCACCTGATATTGATTTGCAGATTGAGGAACTAGAGCTATCTGAACGACCACGTAATTGTCTTAAGAGAGCTCAAATTGACACTGTTGGACAGCTATTAGAAAAATCTGCTGAAGATTTGATGACGATTACTAACTTTGGTCAGAAGTCTTTAGATGAAATATATGAGAAGCTAAACGCCAGAGGTTTGTCATTGAGGGTTAGGGGTTAGGAATGCCTGCGACACCGAAGAAAGGTCGACGTTTCGGAGGTAGTTCTTCACATCAAAAATCAATGATGGCAAATCTGGTTGCCTCGCTTATAGCAGCAGAGGCAATTACTACTACTGAAGCTAAAGCAAAGGCTTTGAGGCCGGTAGCTGAAAAGATCATAACCAAAGCCAAAAAAGGTGGTCTTCATAATCACAGACAAGTAGTTTCTTTTCTTAGAGACCGTGAGATGGCGAAAAAACTTTTTGATGAGATAGGGCCTAGGTATCAAGATAGAGCTGGTGGATACACCAGAGTCATAAAAGTTGATCCACGTCATGGTGATAATGCCCCAATGGCTCGTATAGAACTTGTCTAATAATTTTTTTCTTTAATTAGTGAATTATTCAGTCAAATGAGATTAAGGGCGAGAGTCGCTTATCATGGAGCTGACTTTCATGGCTTCGCAGATAATCCCGGCGTGAAAAGTGTCGCTGGAGAATTAAACAAGGCAATTACTCTTGTAGCAGGTGAGTCTGTCAATGTGGCATGTGCCGGACGAACTGATAAAGGTGTCCATGCTGTAGGGCAAGTTATTAGTTTTGACATACCTGATGAAATTTCACTAGAAAAACTGTTCCTATCCGTTAATAGTCAAATTGGACCAGCGGTATTGTTCACTGATTTAGAAATTGTAGATAAAGAGTTTGATGCGAGATTTAGTGCTATTTCCAGAACTTACTCTTATCGAATTTTAAATAGTCGGGATTCTGATCCATTTTTGGTAGACCGAGCATGGCACATTGCCAACTCATTAGATATCGATTCGATGCAGAAAGCATCTAACTACTTAATTGGAGAGCATGATTTTAGTTCTTTTTGTAAAAAACCTAAGCTTAAGTCAGGAGAAATTACTTCATTAGTCCGTAGTGTTAACTCCGCGGGTTGGAGTTGTCCAAGTGAAACTGATTTATTCTTTGAGATTTGTGCCTCTTCTTTCTGTCATCAAATGGTTAGATCAATTGTTGGGACTTTAGTAGATGTCGGTTTAGGTAAGATTCCGTGCGATGCTATGCCTGAAATAATTTCTCTTTCTGATAGACAAGCAGCAGGTGGAATAGCTCCTCCACACGGTTTGATTCTTCAATCGGTGAAGTACTAAAAGATTTTCATACTCTCCTTTAATCTGGGTTGCTGGGCAGACAGACGCACCGTATCGTTAAATAGCTGGGTTATGAGTTTTTGATAAACCCAAAAAGTTTTACCGTTTTATTTATTTCAAAAGCAAGAGGTATTTTTGTGTCTACATATACACCAAAAAGAGGTGACATCCAGAGGGCGTGGCACGTTGTAGATGCCGATGGTCTTATTTTGGGTCGTCTTGCTTCTGAAGTCGCGAAGATATTACGAGGAAAACACAAGCCGATTTTCACTCCTCATCAAGACACAGGAGACCATGTCGTAATTGTCAACGCAGACAAAGTTGTTTTATCAGGTTCAAAGAGAGCTGATAAAACTGTTTACAGTCATTCTGGTTATCCAGGAGGTTTGAAAACCAAATCTTATGGAGATTTGTTGGCAGAAAAACCTGAAGAGGCATTAAGAATAACAATCGGAGGGATGTTACCTAAGAACCGTTTAGGTCGTCAGATGTTGACCAAGTTGAAAATCTATAGCGGTGGGGATCATCCTCATGATGCTCAAAAGCCTCAACCATTGGAGTTAGAACACACGAGGTTGCGAGGACCGCAAGAGAAAAAACCAGTTGAACCAAAACCAACAGTTCTAGAAGACTCAAGCCCTTCTAAAGAAACAATTGAATTAGATCATTCTGAAAGTGGGGATGGCGAAGTTCCAGAAAGTGGTTCCCTGGAGAATTTAGGTTTAACTAGTGCAGTTCTAAATAATCTCGTCGCAAATGGAATTTCAACTGTAGAAGAACTTATAAATCATAGTAGTGAAGAAATTTTAGGAATACCGAAGATAGGACCTAAGGCCCTTGAGCAGATAACTGCTTGTCTCGAAGATAGCGGTCTTTCGCTCAAAGAAATTTAGGAGAGAGAAAAAGATGACAGAACTTTTGATTCAATCGACTGGCAGACGTAAAGAGTCTGTTGCCAGAGTTCGTCTTCGTGAGGGCTCAGGTCGTATTTTGATTAATGGCAGAACAGCAGATGAGTATTTTCCTTCTGAAACGCATCGATTAATTTTTATGGAGCCTTTGAGAGTTACGGGTAGTGAGGGCATTTACGACATTGATGCAACTCTTAATGGAGGGGGCATAAGTGGTCAAGCTGGTGCACTTCGTTTGGGAATTGCACGCGCGTTAGAAGAAATAGACCCAGAGAGGCGCAAATCGCTGAAACAAGCTGGTCTTTTGACAAGAGATTCTAGAAAGAAAGAGTCGAAGAAGTACGGTTTGAAAAAAGCAAGAAAAGCTCCTCAGTATTCAAAGCGTTAACGACAACATAGGGACATATTTATCCCTTACGATTAGGTAATGGATCTAGTTTTCGGTACGGATGGAGTACGTGGTCATGTAGGCCGCGATATTGACGAAATAAAAGTTCTGTCCTTAGGTATCGCATCAGCCAAATATTTAAACACCAAAAAAGTTTATTTAGGGCGTGATACAAGAGAATCGAGCCTAACCCTAGCTAGAGCTTTAAATGAAGGTTTAAATCGCAGTGGTGTTGAAGTTATTTCTCTTGGTGTAGCTCCAACTCCAGAGATCGCACACGCTGCCAAAGTAGATAATGCAGGTGGAGCAGTAATTTCAGCTTCTCACAATATTTGGTCGGATAATGGTGTGAAACTTTTTGGCTTAGGTGGTTTAAAAATTTCTGATGCGATCCAAGATTTGATTCAAATTGATTGGGAAAATGAACAGCGTAAGAATCACACAATTGAGGGGTTAGATCTAGAAGACGTAAATGACAACCGTTGGATTAATTCATTAATCTCAAGTGCTAAACCAGGTTCTTTTACTGGCCTCAATGTTGTCTTAGATTGCGCTAATGGTGCAACGGTAAATAAGGCATCAATAGTATTTGAAGAACTTGGAGCAACTGTCTTAGAAGTTAGTTCTAATCCAGACGGTAAGAATATTAATCAAAATTGTGGCAGTAATAATCCTGAAAATTTAAGCGAAAAAGTATCATCTAGTGGTTCTCACATAGGTTTTGCATTTGACGGAGATGGTGATCGAGTTATTGCGGCATTGCCTGATGGTTCCATACTGGATGGTGACTATTTGCTATTTATTTGCTCTGAGGACAGGCTTGGTAGTGGGCTATTGAAAGATTCATCTGTAGTAATTACACCAATGGCTAATTTGGGTATGAGAAATGCTTTTTCTGATTTGGGAATACCGCTTCATGAAGTACCTGTAGGTGATAGAAACATTTTGGAAGCGCTAGAAACAAACAATTGGGTGTTAGGAGGGGAACAGTCCGGGCATATTATTTTCAGAGACTTATCAACTACAGGTGATGGTGTATTAACCAGTGTTCAGACTTTGTTGGCTTTGCTAAGAAAGCAGAAATTCCCAATTGATGCATCAACAGTTTTCTCTAAAGTTCCCCAAGTTTTGATAAACGTTTTTGTGGAAAATAATCCAAAAAAGATTGTCGAAGAGGTGACAGATGAAGTCAATGTTGCCTCTATGGAATTAGGAAATGGCGGGCGAGTTTTAGTAAGACCATCGGGTACAGAATCTTTGGTAAGAGTGATGGTTGAAACCCTGAACTCTGATTTAGCGAGCGATGTTGCGGAACACCTTTCAAACATAATAAAGCGGAAAGACCGGTTGCTATCTGCAGCCGCGAACAACACTTGAAAAAGACATCGTAGAATTAATACGAATTGTTTTTATTTATATTTTCAGTTCTTGAGAGAAAGGAAGGTTGACATATGTGCGGCATAATCGCTGTATTGCGGCGACCTTCCAGTCGAGAAGTACCTGATTTGATGAAATTTAATGACCTTTTAGATTCGATTGCCAACTCCCTTTCGTTAGAAGATTTAATAGTTTTGAAAAAACAAGTGGAGTCCTTGGATTTTGTCAATTCTCAATTAAAGGGTTTGCCAGGTTTTTTGGCTTTATTCCAAAACGAAGGTCTAGTATCTGAAATTGAGAAAAATTTGGAACGAATTTCTGGCTTTTTTTCAAATCTTGAGACGCCACCAGTTTTTTCTTCTGATGATGTCGAGACCTTAAATAGCTTTGTAACCAGAATACGCGATCTCGTATGGTCAATAAAGAATGACCGGATTGGTTCATATAGACGTGTAGTTGATTTAGTGTCTAAAAAGTTTGAGCCCAGCAGTCAAGGTTTTTCGGTTTTGTTGTCGACACAGCAGGCACTTTCAGGATTAGATCGACTAGAAGTGCGTGGGAGAGACTCTGCCGGGTTACAGATTTTGGTTTGGGATCATAACCTGAGCGATACTGAAATACCCAGAGATCGATTAAACGATCCATTATTTCGTTCAGGTGCAATTAGAAAATCCTCAAATGGTTCGCTGCTCTTTGTGTATAAAATCGCTTCTGAGATCGGTGACTTAGGAGACAATACAAAGTCGTTAAGAGAATCGATAGTTCAAGATGATCTATTAGCTAAATGTCTAACTGGACAGAAAGTAAAAGCAAATGTAATCGGTCATACTCGATGGGCTAGTGTTGGTCTAATTTCTGAACCAAATGCCCATCCCGTGGAATCTAGCTCTAAAGATAATTCATTTGTAACTATCGTTCAAAACGGTGATATCGACAACTATGCGGATCTAATTGCAAGTATGGAATTAGAGATTCCCAACGGGATTACTTCAGATGCCAGAGTTGTACCTGAAATCTGGAATAGAAACAAGAAATCTGGAATTACAACGGAAGAGTCTTTTACTAAGACAGTAAGAGATTTTGAAGGATCAGTAGCAATTGCAGGGGTAGATGTTTCTCAACCTGAAAATATTTTCCTAGCAGTTAAAGGAAGCGGTCAGGCTCTTTATGTCGGTATGGCTGAAGATGTCTATCTGGTCGCAAGTGAACCATATGGTTTAGTCGAATTGACAAATACATATTTCAGAGTAGATGGTGAAGAAATGTTCAGCGGATCTACCGAAAAGGGACAGGTAGTTGAATTAGATATACATTCGGCAGGAACTCTCGAAGGTTTAGTAAGAAAATCTTATGCTTCTGAAAAAATTGACCTATATGAACAAGATCTTTCACAAACTGAGATAAGTACAAGAGATATAGACAGAGGTTCATACAAACATTACTTGTTGAAGGAAATTGAAGAGTCACCTTCATCTGTAGAGTCAACTCTTAGGGGACGTTTAGTTAAAGATGCTGAAAGTGGGAATTTTGTTGTCAGATTAGGCAATGAGACTATTTCAGATGAATTGAAACTGCATTTAAAGTCAGGAAAAATAAAGAGAATTGTAGTTATAGGACAAGGAACAGCTGCTGTAGCTGGAAAAGCTGTAGCGAATTCGATCTCGACTCAATTAATTGAAACAGATATAAGCGTTAAAGCTACACCCGCTACTGAACTTTCGGCATTTGATTTATCATCAGACATGTCTGACACACTTATAGTTGCGATTAGCCAGTCAGGAACCACGACGGATACTAATAGGACAGTTGAATTAGTTAAAGCTAGAGGCGCGAAAGTGATAGCGATAGTAAATCGTCGAAACAGTGATTTGACTGATCGCGCAGACGGAGTTTTATACACATCTGATGGACGTGATATAGAGATGAGTGTCGCATCTACAAAAGCATTTTATAGTCAAGTGGCGGCAGGCTATCTTTTAGCCTTCTCGCTATCTGACGTCCTTTCTCCACACATCAGTTCAAAACAAGAAGAAATTCTTGATGCGCTTAATTCTTTACCTAAAGCGATGAAAGAGTTACTGAAACTCCGTCAACATATTTCGAGCTTGGCTAATCGGCTTGCACCACCACACCGTCATTGGGCAATAGTAGGAAGTGGAAGAAATGTTGTGGCAGCAGAAGAGATTAGAATAAAACTGTCTGAACTTTGTTATAAGTCAATTGCTTCAGATGTAATTGAAGACAAAAAACACATAGATCTTTCTTCAGAACCCATGATTCTTGTCTGTGCCAATGGAATCAAAGATTCCATAATCGATGATATAGCTAAGGAGGTAGCTATTTTTCGAGCACATAAAGCGTCACCTGTGGTAATAACAGATGCTTCACCCAGTAAATTCCCGGAGGCACTTGACGTGATTTCCGTTCCAAGTACACATCACGATTTGGCTTTCATTCTTTCCACTATGGCCGGACATCTTTTTGGGTATGAGGCTGCTTGCTCTATTGATAGTCAAGCTCATCCTTTACGTGTAGCGCACTCAGCAATAGAAAAGCTCACGAACGATCGTATTACTGAACAGAGTGTTTTCTCAAATGACGAATTATTTGACTACTTACGTGAAGATATTTTGAAAGTTGCAAATTTCTTTTTTGATGAGTTGAGGAATGGTCGTTTAAATGGTCACTTAGAGGCATCAACTTCAGTTCGTCTAGCTTCACTTTTGCGTTATTCTCTTGGTGAAGTGCCACTTGATGTTTATCAAATTGAGTTTGGAAGAGTAGGAACACCATCTCTGGTTATCGATGAATTAGCTAAAACTCTTGTATCAGCTATTGAAGAATTAACAAGACCAGTTGATGCTATAAAGCACCAGGCTAAGACTGTTACCGTTGGGATTTCTAGAAGTGATGAAAATCTTTTGCAAGTGCCCTTAGTTAAGGAAGTACTGGGTGCAGGAACTTCACGAGATGCTCTTAGCTATGAGACTTTAAAACTTCTAGTTAGCTTAGACACGGCAGTTGAAGAGGTTATAGGGCACACTCGCTACCGGATAAGTGGTTTGGACCATGAAAATTCCAATTTGACTATCATTGACCGGAGTGGTGTCTCATTAGGTATTCAATCGAGGACTGAAAGAGACATAGAACTAAAAGGGACCAAGCACCGAGTAGCAGCCAGTAAAAAAGTTTTGTTGACCAAAGGATTGAGAGATCAGAGAACGATTTTGTTAATTCCTGAAGTGAAAGACGGTGAAACTACTGGGATAAATTTGCTCCACCTCGTATTATGCAAGAATTTGAATGTTCAAGAAATAAAGAAAGTATTACAGGGTTACCACAACCGTTACGGAGCCATTCAGGATGCTGTTCGTGAAACTGAGCCATCTTTTAGGGATGATTTTCTTGTAGAGCAGAGTATCGAACATTTATTGATTGATTCGATTGATTCGATTGCTGAAAGTTTAAGAGGACTTAACTGATGTTTAATAGGAGATTTTAAAGTGATAGGAATTGGAGTTGATTTGGTTGAAGTAGAGAGATTTCGAAAGGTTCTTTTACGAACACCCAATATAGTCTCTAGGCTTTTTAGACCTTCAGAACGTGAATATGCGGAAAAAGCTGGAGACCCCGCAGAAAGGTATGCGGGTAGATTTGCTGTTAAAGAAGCAACACTCAAGTCTTTGGGCCTGGGTCTAGGAGCGATGCCTATGTATGACATTGAAGTCGTACGTGAATCTTCTGGCAAACCAACCTTGTTTTTGCACGGGAAAGCATTTACGCGGTCAGAAGAAGCAGGGGTTACTCGTTGGGAACTCTCAATTACTCATACGGACCATTTAGCTTTTGCAACAGTGGTTGCTTTGTGAGTTTTGAACTGAAAGTAGTTTATTTTGATTCCAATTGCAGATATAGACGAAATAAGAGAGATCGATAGATCATCTCCATACTCGACCGAAGTTCTAATTGAAAGGGCTGGAGCAGCTGTAGCGCGTTCAGCACTCAGAGAACTTGGTGGTGCTTACGGTAGAAGAGTCATCGTGGTTGCAGGAAAGGGTTCTAATGGAGAGGATGGAAAAGTAGCGGCCAGAAGATTGCAGAGAAGAGGGGTGCGCGTCAATCTTATTAATGCTGATGAAACTCCAGAAAACTTACCTGAAGTTGATCTGGTAATTGATGCTGCATACGGGACCGGTTTAAAGAGACCTTATGAAGCGCCTGAAACAAACTCAACTGTATTATCCGTGGATATTCCATCAGGAGTAGATGGAGACACAGGTTGCGCTTTGGGTAAACCATTTAAGGCAAAAAAAACATTGACGTTCAACGCACTTAAACCCGGACATCTTCTTTCGGAAGGTGCTTGCTTAAGTGGAGAGTTAGAAATTGTCGATATTGGTTTGGAGACATCTTCTTTATCGTGTGGTCTGGTTACTAGCGCTGATGTAAATGAGTGGATCCCGTCACGACCGAATGAATCACATAAATGGAAATCAGCTTGTTGGGTGATTGCTGGTTCGAAAGGAATGGAAGGAGCTGCCATTTTAGCTGTTAATGCAGCACAGAGAGCTGGAGCAGGTTATATTCGTTTTTCATCACCTGAAGTTGAAATTTCTGAATTACCTTTAGAGGCAGTTTATTTTCCTTTACAAACAGATTTTTCGATAGACGAAAATGAAGTTAATCGATTTAGATCATTTGTAATTGGTCCTGGTTTAGGTCGGAATCAAGAATTGCTTAATGGTTTAAAATCTTTAATTAAGGAAGTTAAATGTCCTGTAGTGCTTGACGGTGATGCCCTCTATGCGTTCAAGAAGGATGATTTTCCAAAAAATGGACAACTAATTCTTACACCTCATGAAGGTGAATTTGAAAAAATCATGGGTGAGAGACCATCCCCAGATCGTATTACTTCAGTGAGAAAGTGTGCAGAGGAAACTGGAGCGGTTGTTCTTTTGAAGGGACCGACCACAGTTGTTTGCGACCCGGATGGAAAGACTCGGGTTATAAATTCTGGAGATCAACGTTTGGCTACAGCCGGTTCGGGTGATGTTTTGGCAGGGATTATTGGAGCTTTTTTGGCAAGGGGAGCAGATCTGCTTGAAGCGGCAGCTGCAGGTGCTTATGTCCACGGTCAGCTTTTGAATCGATTGAGTTCCACAGGTGTTGTTGCAACTGATCTAGTTAGTTCTTTAATACAAACTCTTGTTGATTTAGGGTTAGATGTTGACCTTGGAGATGCTGATGAGACCGACTTGGGCTGAAATTGATTTAGAAATAATTTCAAAAAATACGTCTATTTTTCGCGATCTATTAGATGATTCTGTTGAACTTTGCGCTGTAGTAAAAGCTGATGGGTATGGACATGGTGCGGTTGAAGTCGCCAAACGAGTTTTAACATCAGGCGCCACATGGCTTGCTGTTGCTTTTGTTGAAGAAGCAGCAGCTTTAAGGAAAGAAGGTGTGAAAGCTCCGATTCTCATACTTTCAGAGCCTCGACCGAACGAAATGGAAGAAGTTGTGAGACTTGGTGCAATTCGACCTGCAATCTATACAAAAGTTGGAGTTGATGCCTTTTCTAAAGCAGCTGAAGAAGACGCTCCCGTGCATCTCAAGGTGGATACAGGTATGCACAGGGTTGGGGTTAGACCAAATAAAGCTGTTGATTTGGCTAGTTATATTTCTGAATCAGGACTTCAATTAGAGGGTGTGTTCACACATTTTGCAGTTGCAAGTAAGCCTTCAGATTCATTTAACAGGAAACAGATAGAACTGTTTGATCAAGTCTTAGAGGATCTTGCTGAAGAAGGACACGCACCTAAAATAGTTCATCAAGCAAACACTGCAGCAACTTTAGAATGGCCTGAAACTCATCATTCAATGGTCCGTGTAGGTATCGGTCTTTATGGAACTGAACCGTCAAAGTTTTTCTCAGAGAGATTTAAGACACTTGGATTAAAGCCTGCTGTTTGGTTAAGAAGTGAAGTTAGTCATTTACAAACAGTAGAAAGTGGGGAAGGGGTTGGATACGGACATCGTTGGAAAGCAGATAAAAAAACTCATATTGCAACAATTCCAATTGGTTATGCAGACGGGATCTTCAGAGGTTGGTGGGATGGTGGAGAGGTATTGATTGGGGGGTCTCATTGCCCGATAAGAGGTGTGGTAACGATGGATTCGCTAATTGCAGAGGTGAGTGAGTCTGTAATAGTTGGTGATGAGGTTGTTTTACTTGGGGCTCAAGGCGACAGTTTTCTTACAGTTTCTGATGTTGCAGAATTATTAGGAACGATCGGTTATGAAGTTTTAACTTCTTTAGGGGCCAGAGTTCCTCGAAGGTATTAGGACTTGATGGGGAAAAAATTAAAAGTTCTGCTTATTGAACCATTTCATAGTGGTTCTCATAAGGCGTGGGCTGAAGGTCTAAAAAAACACAGTAGTCATGATATTTCGATTGTTTATCATCCTGGATCTTTTTGGCGATGGCGACTAAGAGGGTCAGCTGTAACTTTGGCAGAAGAAACTCAGGAGGTAGTTATTGAGAAAGGAGCACCAGACGTCGTATTGGCAAGTGGGATGATGGATCTCGCTGCCTGGTTGGGTTTCACGAAACGTTTTATTGGAGACCCGCCAGTAGTTCTATATCAACATGAGAATCAGCTGACATATCCAGTGCCTGCTGGGGAGTCATCAGATAATTCTATGAAGTTTGTGAATTGGAAGAATATGGTTGCAGCTGACCAAGTTTGGTTTAATTCAAATTTTCACAGGTCAAATCTTTTAGATGCTTTACCAGAATTACTAATGAATGTGCCAGATATGTCCCATACTCACCGTTTGGACGAAGTCATTGAAAAAACTTATGTGCTACCTGTTGGTGTTGAGTTGTCAGAAATAAAATCTCTCCAAGATCCACAAAATCCTCCTTTAATCCTCTGGAATCACCGATGGGAGTATGACAAGGTGCCTGAAGCTTTTATTGCTTCTTTAAAACAACTTAACGAAGAAGGTTCACAATTCACATTTGCTGTTACTGGTGCAAACACACCGCAAGAAGCTAAAAAAATTCAAGCAACTTTTGGAAAGTTGAGTAAAGATTTGGTTAGTTCAGGTTTTATAGACAGAAATGAATATGTTGACCTTATAAACAGAACAGACATAGTCGTGAGTTCCGCAATTCATGAATTTTTTGGAATTTCTATAGTTGAAGCACTCGCGGCAGGAGCGGTTCCAGTTTTACCAAAACGTCTTAGCTATCCAGAAATCGTCCCAAAGCAGTGGCATGATTTTGCTTTTTACACTGATGGGGGAATAACAGCTCGGTTGCGAGAGATCCTAAATGATCTAAAGAGTTGGAAGAACAGTGTCGTAGGTTTAGACGAGTCGATGAGGCGTTTTGATTGGAATACTGTTATCGATGATTATGACGACAGTTTAGAACGAGTTTTTGAGAATTTTTCCTGAGGGTTTTCCTAAATCAATTTCAAAAACACGCAAGTCAATTAGAAGACGAAATAAAAGGCATGTACCGTCGACTTAATGAAGTTTCCGTTTGAAGAAATAAAAATAGGTCACTGGACTGATACAGAAGCTAAAACGGGTTGCACAGTTATTAGATTTCCCAATGGTGTGGTTGCTTCTGGTGAAGTTAGAGGTGGAGCTCCCGCTACCAGAGAGTTTGAATTATTATCGCCTGAACGAACAGTCCAGAATATAAATGCGGTAGTTATCTCAGGCGGTTCAGCATTCGGTCTCTCTGCTGCTAATGGTGTTGTTGACTTTTTATCAGAATCAGATATTGGTTTTCCAACTACTGCAGGTTCTATTCCTATTGTAGTGGGTATGTCTTTATACGATCTTGGAGTAGGTAGCTCTTCAATTTATCCCGGACCAAATGAAGGGAGAGTTGCATGTTTAGATGGTGAAAACAATAAAGGTGAAATACCAACTGGGAAAGTAGGAGCTGGAACTGGAGCTACCATAGGGAATTGGCGCGGGAAAGACAAAATAGCTGCTGGAGGAATAGGTATTGCCCATGCGGAAATTGAAGATGTAATCGTTTGTTCTCTTTTTGCTGTTAATGCAATGGGCGGTCTAAGTGAAGAAAGGATTTCTGAGTCCTTAATCGAAGAAAATTTTCAATCTTCTTTACAAGAAGAAAACTTAGAACCTAACGAATTGATGAATACAACTTTGGGAGTTGTGATGACAAACCTTTCTCTTACTAAATCAGAATGTTTTCTTCTTTCTCAATCAAGTCACGATGGCATAGCACGCTCTTTGTTTCCAGCTCACACACGAATGGATGGAGATGCTGTAGTCGCAGTTTCGACCAAGAAAGTGAAGGCAGATTCTCGTAAATTAGATTTAGCAAGATTTCTAAGTGTATTTGTGACTGAAGAATCTATCCGTCAAGCTTGCACATAACGCATCCTTGGAATGACTTAAATCGATTAGTCTTTTGTTGTGACGAAAACTTTAGATCGTATTAAACAAGAGGTATTGGGATGCACTAAGTGTCCTCTATCCGAGCATAGAAAACAGCCTGTTTTCGGAGTAGGTTCAATTAACGCGGACCTTATGTTTATAGGTGAAGCTCCAGGTGCTGAAGAAGACCGAACAGGACTTCCATTTATTGGTCGATCGGGAAAGCTTTTAGACACTCTTTTATTTGAAGAATTAAACATGGATCGTTCAATGTGTTATATCTCAAATATTGTTAAATGCCGACCCCCTGAAAATCGCGATCCTAAACCGGAAGAGATTGACTCTTGTCGCCCATATCTAAAAGAACAATTAGGGATCATTGAACCAAAAGTGATAATCACTCTTGGGAATTTCGCAACCAGACTTCTTCTTGAAACAAAAACTGGGATAACGAAATTACGAGGAAAAATTTACGAATATTCAGGTAGTTCTCTGATACCTACTTTTCACCCTGCAGCAGCACTTCGTGGTAGAAAAGGAGTTCTTGAAGCTATGAGAACTGATTTTCGCAAAGCTAAGGAAATAATTTATGGTTAAAGAAGACGCAAGTCTTAAGCCTGTAGTTACAGCAAAGACTTCTTCAGTTGAAGAAACGCGTAACTTAGCAGCATTGTTGGTTGAAATTTTTAGACCAGGAGATGTAGTTGTTTTATCCGGAGATTTAGGCGCTGGAAAAACTTCTTTCACGCAAGGTTTAGGTTTAGCTATGGGTATTGAAACTCCTATCACTTCTCCAACTTTTACTCTTGCTAATAGATACGAAGGGAAACTTGTTCTTAACCATTTAGATGTATATCGACTCGATCGTTTTCAGGAGGTTGAAGAGTTAGGTCTATCGGAATTAATAGATAGCAATTCTTTGACAGTGATTGAATGGGGAGATGTTATTTCTTCAGTCTTGTCAGAAGGTTTTTTGGAGATTCGTTTACGACTTGGGGAAAACCAAGACAGTCGTGTTTTAGATTTTATTCTCATTGGACAACGATGGGTAGAAAGAGAAATTGAATTAGTTAGTCTTGTATCTTCATTTTCGATAGAAAACGGAGAGTAGCATGCTAATTC
>CEUS01284557.1_pt1 | contig 18162 bp, 7 predicted proteins | sample 427031 | NCBI WGS metagenome assembly CEUS01 (sample SAMEA2622837, study PRJEB7988) | marine metagenome | biome: marine biome (ENVO:00000447); feature: marine epipelagic mixed layer (ENVO:xxxxxxxxx); material: "saline water (ENVO:00002010), including plankton (ENVO:xxxxxxxx)" | depth 140 m | reverse complement strand
TCATCATAAAGAAGGCCAGGACATAGTACGCAATCTTGCGGCTAAAAGTGATGCGCTTACAGAAAATTATGCTGCTGGCGCGTTATCTAGGTGGGATCTTGATTATGAAAGTATGCGAAAAATTAATCCTGGTCTAGTATATTTAAGTATGCCCGGCTGGGGTTCGACAGGACCATTTAACAAGCATGTTTTATTTGGATTGCAAGCACAGACTGCATCTGGCGTAACGCATTTATGGGGTCATCCTGACTCCCCACCTTCTTTGCGTTGTGGCGCATATTATGCTGATTTTTTTGTTGGAGCTCAATCAGCCTTCATGCTGGAGACGGCTTTATATCATAAACAGAAGACTGGTATCGGTCAGCGTATAGAGGTTTCACAAGTTGAGGCTCAAGCAAACGCTCTAGGAGTCCCTATGCTAGATTATTTTCTGAATGATTTCGATCAACAGCCTACTGGGAATTCGCGTGATCATGCTGCGCCTCATGGTGTGTATGAATGCGTTGGTGTCGACTCTTGGGCTGCTATCTCTTGTGATGACCAAGAAGAATGGGAATTATTGATTAAGGCGATGACCCCCATCAATGGAGAACCTCCAGAATGGACTTCTAATTCAATCTTTGCGACTTTTGAAGGCAGGATTAACAACAAGGAAAGCCTAGATCAAAATATAACAGAATGGACTAAAACCTTAAGTCCGAGGCAAGTTATGAGTACCTTGCAGCGCCATGGAGTTGCTTCGAGTATTGTTCAGACTACCGAAGATGTGTTCTACGATCCACATCTAAATGCTAGAGGTTTTATCGTCGATATAGAGCATCCTGAACCACAATGGGGTACAGTTGCTCATGCAAAATTCTCTGCACAACTTTCTGATACTCCTGGCTCTATTAGAAAAGGAGCACCAGGATTAGGTCAAGATAATCACCACGTATTAAAAGAACTATTAGGTTACTCGAGTTCTGAAATCGAGCAATTGGTGAACGATAATATCTTAGTTTAGCTGATATATCTATTTGCGATGCAGCAAATTATAGATTTTTTCAGATGTTATGGGTAAATCCTGTACCCTTATCCCTATGGCATCTTCGATTGCGTTGGCTATCGCCGCTGCCGTAGGAGTGTTGGAACTTTCCCCAGCTGATTTAACGTTATAAGATCCAGATCCGATGTCGTTTTGCAGAAGGGACGTTTTCATCTCGGGAAGATCTTTTCCTGTAGGGATTTTGAAATCAGCAAGTGATGGATTACTCACCCTGCCACTTTCATCAATTATTAGCTCTTCCATAAGGGCAAAACCCATTGCTTGTATTACCCCGCCTTCGATTTGCCCTTGGTGTGTTGTTGGGTTGATGATCGTTCCAACATCATGGGAAGTTGTGAAATTCCTTAGATATATTTGTCCCGTTTCTGGATCCACTTCTACTTCTGCTATTTGTGCTCCGTAGGAGGTTGTTTTTGACCCTTTTGTTTCATTTACGTGGCCGATAGTACTTACAGGAACCCCCGTTTTTTCAAGTAAATCCTCAATACTAATTCGCTGGCCATTAGCAGCTACAATATCCTGATCTTGTATTGATAGATTTTCTTCTGACCATCCCATCAACTCAGCTGCTCTTTTAAAAAGTTCGTCCTTAGCAGATTTTCCTGCAATATGTGCTGCTTCTACAGCGATTCTGGTTGTATGACTTCCTCCTATTCCCGAATCGAACTTTGTGAATGTTGTGTCTTGCGGTTTCACAGTTATAAGTTCTGTTGGTAACGAAAGTTCTTCGCTAATTACTTGCTGTATAACCGTGTACTGTCCCGCCCCTTGTTCGAAAAGTGGGGTCGAGGCCGTTATAGTTCCATCTAGCTCAATTATTAAAGAGACGCTGGTTTCACCTCCTGGTGCTCCGTGATCTCCCATGGCGATTCCTCGGCCTGTGTTGGGTGCTTTAGTCGAAAAATAATTTGCACTTTTTGCGGCTAATTCCAGTGTTTCTCCCGCATTAATATTCTCGAAATAGTGGCCCGTTGATGTAGGCTCTCCGTTCCCGATAATGTTTTTCATTCTGAACTCGTAAGGGTCCATATCAATCTGCCTTGCCAGGGCATCGATATGGGATTCTGCTGCAAATATCGCTTGGGGGGCTCCTGGTGCACGGTAATGTCCGCTAGGGACCGTGTTTGTATAAACTTGGTAGGAATCAATATTAACGTTTGGAATTCTGTAAGGGCTTCCTGCTAAATGTGCTGCCCCTACTAAATTAGCAGATGGAACAGGCTTGTAGCCGCCATATGCTCCACTGTCCCAAGTTGCCTGCGCATCCCAAGCAACTAATGTTCCCTCGGTCGTTATCCCCGCACGAATTTTCATTTCCCCTCCATGCCGAGGATTGCCCGCAATAAGTTCTTCGCTATAATCCATGCTCATTCGTACGGGTTTTTTGGAATCTTTCGCCAGCGCGTAACATAAAGGTATATCCATGGAGCTCCCTTTTCCCCCAAAGTCACCGCCAATATACGTTGGATTAACGGTAAATTTTTCAGGATCGATATTGAAGGCAGTTGATAATTGGCTCCTCATCATGAATGGTGCTTTATTGCTAGCCCAAATTTGTATTTGGTCTTCGGCATCAACCCAAACCATACAGGTGTGAGGTTCGAGATACCCTTGGTGGCCTTTCGGAGTTGAGTAGGTCTTCTCAACGACTATGTCGGACTGTTCAAAACCAGAGTTGATGTCACCTTTGGTCCAATTATCGTGAGAGTATATATTCAGATGCCGATCGGTCACTTTTTTGGGTAGTCCAATGTATTCATTCAAATCTGGATGCAATATGGGCGCGTCTTGCGAGGAAGCTGCGTGGATATCGGTAACCGCTTCTAATTCCTTATACTGGACTTCAATCAACGATAATGCTTCCTCAGCGATTTCTTTGGTTTCTGCGGCGACTGCAGCGACTTTATCCCCAATAAACCTAACTTTGTTGTTCGCTAAAATTGGTACATCGAATAATCTTCTTCCAATCCTTATATTTCTCACATCAGTTCCTGTCAAAACAGAGTAGACTCCGGGTAGAGCTTTTGCCTTATGAGTATCTATTGATAGTATCTCTGCGTGAGGGTAGGGACTTCTTAATATTTTCCCCCATAACACATCCTTTAATTGTTTATCCAAGGTATATTCCGCTTGTCCAGTGACTTTTTCGGGTCCGTCTGCTCTTGCGACTGATTTTCCTAAACTAACGTATTCTCGGTTAGCCATCAAAACCTCCAAATAATCAAAATAAAACTAGTATATATTTCATCCAGTGACGAAGTTAATAAGCCTTTTAGGTACGTAGATTGAATTTTTAGGAGTTTGGTTGTTCAAAGAAAGTTGAATCTTCTTACTCCCCAAAGCAGCTTCTATTGCGTCTTCTTCATTCGCATCAGCTGAAAGTTCAATACGGTCACGAACTTTGCCATTGATTTGAACGATTAAAGTAAACGTCTCTTCTTCTAATAACTTTTCTTCCCATACTGGCCAAGATTGTTGGTGCACGCTATATTCGTTGCCTATCAATTCCCAAATTTCTTCTGAAAGGTGAGGAGCAATGGGGGATAGAAGAGTTAGCAATGTATCGTAAGCCAAGTCCCAAGTCTTTGGTTTTTCAGTGCTGGTATACAGGGATTGTAATAAATTAGTTAGAGTCATCATTGCTGCAATAGCGGTATTAAATTGGAATGATTCTATGTCCTCGTGGACTTTTTTAATAGTTTTATGTAATTCTCTGGTTAAATTAGTTTCGTCGATTGTTGATCCAATTTGTGGGATGGGTTTCGTTCTTATTTCAGAAAGATCCCATAATCTGTTGAACCATCTTGAGATGCCTCGAATACCCTGTGTGTCCCAAATTCCACCTTGGTCCCAAGGGCCAACAAACATTAAGTAAGTTCTAACCGTATCTGCACCTAATCTGGAAATTTGTTCATCTGGGTTAACAACATTGCCTCGACTTTTGCTCATTTTCTCGTGGTCTTCTCCCAGGATGATTCCTTGGTTGAATAATTTCTTAAAAGGTTCATCAAATTTCACCAAACCTATATCTCTAAGAGCCTTTGTAAAAAACCGTGCGTATAAAAGATGCAGGACTGCATGCTCGGCCCCTCCGGTATATAGGTCCACCGGAGCCCAAGTATGCACATTTTTCTCTGTGAAAGGTTGTTCGCTTTTACTGTTCGGGCTTGTATAGCGAAATTGGTACCATGAAGAATCCACGAATGTATCCATTGTGTCTGTTTCCCTTTTGGCGGGGTTACCGCACTCAGGGCAATCAGTATTTAGGAATTCAGCGTTATCTTTAAGGGGAGATTCCCCTGTTGGTTTGAAATCTGCATGTTCGGGCAATAAAACGGGCAGATCTTTTTCGGGAACAGGGACAGTCCCGCATTGATCGCAATAAACAATAGGTATAGGTGTTCCCCAATATCTTTGTCTTGAAATAAGCCAATCTCGAATTCTAAATGTCACCGTGCTCTTTCCTTTGTTAAGTGACTCCAGATATTCAGTTATTTTAGGTTTTGCTGATTCGTTATCTAATCCATCAAAATTGCCAGAATTGACAAGTTTCCCCGGTTTTATCCATGCTTCTTCGAGTGGTGCTCCATCCCACTTTTCCGGGGCGACCACTACCGTAATTGGTAAATCTTGTGTGACTGCAAAGTCGTAATCACGCTGATCATGAGCTGGAACTCCCATTACAGCGCCAGTTCCATAGGAACCCAAAACATAATCGGCTATGAACAAGGAAACCTTTTCTCCGGTCAAAGGATTTATACAGTAGGAACCTAGAGGCACCCCTGATTTAGTATTTTCAGTTGAAAGTCTTTCGATTTCGGTTTGCGTCTTTGCTTCGGCGATGTAGTTTTCTACGATCGTTCGGTTTTCTGGAGTGGTAAGTTCAAGAACCAGAGGATGTTCCGGCGCCAATACCATGAAAGTTACCCCATAGGTAGTGTCAGGTCTTGTCGTAAAAACTCTTATGGATGTAGCATCAGGGAGAGATTTTTCTAGCTCGAATTCGATTTCTGTTCCCTCTGACCGTCCGATCCAGTTATCTTGCATAGTATTGATTTTTGCTGGCCAGTCTGTGGAGGTGTGGTCTAGTAATTCTTCAGCATAGTCTGTAATTTTGAAAAACCACTGTTCTAAGTCTTTTTGGTATACCGGGGTACCACAGCGATCACAGTTCCCATCTGCGTCAACCTGTTCTCGAGCAAGAGTAGTTTGATCTTTTTCACACCAATTAACCGGGGCCTTTCCTCTATAAGCTAACCCTTTTTCGAAAAATTTTAGAAAGAACCACTGGTTCCACTGGTAGTATTCTGGTAGGCAGGTGATCAATTCTCTTTCCCAGTCGTAGACAGCACCTAGTGTTTTCAATTGGTCACGCATTTTTTCGACGTTACCGAGTGTCCAGTCTCTGGGGTGGATACTACGTTCTATTGCAGCATTTTCTGCCGGTAACCCAAAGGCATCAAATCCCATTGGGTGAAGAACGTTATAGCCATTCATTCGTTTAAACCTCGCATAAGCATCTGCTGGTGCTTCAGCATACCAATGGCCTACATGTAGATCTCCTGAAGTGTAAGGGAACATAGTAAGTGCGTAGAACTTTGGTCTAGGATCGTCATCTCGGGCTTCATGCATATTATCTTTTGCCCATCGCGCCTGCCATTTGGCGTCGATAGTGGTAGGGTCATACCGGAGGTTATATGATTCAGTATCAGCGTTTGACATCCATACTTCCTAATTAACGTATTATGTAATCCTTACATTCTACATATTATAAACATCTTTTTTTTTAAATTGTGGGCTTCCAAACTTTAGACCATTCGATGAGTTTATAAGAACGAAACTTTGTGGCGAGAATCGTTGACAAATATATATAAACCAACTATAGTTTCTTCTGCGTGGTTCTATATAATACCTCAAACATAGAATAAACATAAGCCTACTCGCTTGGCTCTAGCTCAGCGTGTGGGTTTTTTTTGTCGTTCGAGACGATCGAGAAAGGTGCTCACTTTGGTTATACTTTCGGATAAGTCAATAAAAGATTACTCTAAGATCGAGGAGGTATTGGGCCCTCCTAACCTCATTCAAATCCAGTCGGGATCATTTGACTGGTTTAAAGACCAAGGCATAAGGGATCTTCTAGAAGAAATTAGCCCTATTCAGGATTCTATGAGGGAAGGGATCTCCGCTGATATTGTAAGGGGACGAACTCCTCGACAAATATTAGCAATGTTAAAAGAAAACGATTCCGAAGGGGAAGTCGCAGGAGGCCGTTTTTCTTTAAGTTTCATTGATCATCGATTTGGGCCTGCGAAATATACAGAAGATGAGGCTCGGGATAAAGACCAAAACTTTTGTGCCCCACTTTTTGTCACAGCTCGCCTGGTGGTGAGGGATAGTGGTGAAATAAAGGATCAAGAGCTGTTTTTTGGAGATGTTCCTCTTATGACCGATAGGGGTACGTTTATTATAAATGGCGCAGAGAGAGTAGTTGTTAGTCAGCTTGTCAGATCCCCCGGGGCATATTTTACCTTGTCCAGGGATAACATTACCGGAAGAGATTTGGCGTCAGCGAAATTAATTCCAAACCGCGGTGCTTGGCTCGAATTTGAAATTTCCTCAAAAAACCTGGTTACCGTCAAAGTTGATAGGCGAAGGAAGATGCCTGTAACTCTTTTTCTTCGGGCACTTGGCTATGATAATGATGAGATACTAAAAGAGTTTTCCGAAGTCGATTCCGATCAAGAAGTATCCTACATTAGGGCTACTCTTGAAAAAGATACCGCGGGCGATAGTTTTGATGATTCCCTATTAGATGTATATCGTCGTTTGCGCCCTGGAGAACCCTCGGTCATAGATAATGCAAAAACCTTGATATATAACCTGTTTTTCAACCCAAGACGTTACGACCTTGCGAAGGTGGGCCGTTATAAATTGAATCGCAATTTGGGGCTAGATCCTGATTACGAAAATACTACTTTATCTCCTGAAGACATACTTGCTTTGATTAAGCAAATGATAAAAGTACAACGTCGGATAGAAATTCCTAACGATATTGACCATCTTGGAAACAGGAGGGTTAGAGCGGTCGGAGAACTAATACAAAACCAATTTCGAGTTGGTCTGTTGAGAATGGAAAGAGTGGCAAGAGAGCGAATGACTCTAGTGCAGCCGGAGGGAGCCACGCCCGGTCATTTGATTAATGTTAGACCTGTAGTAGCTTCAATGAGAGAGTTCTTTGGTGGTTCGCAACTTTCTCAATTTATGGATCAAACGAATCCACTTGCAGAATTAACTCATAAAAGGAGGCTTTCTGCGTTGGGCCCTGGAGGGCTTTCTAGGGAAAGAGCGGGGTTCGATGTTAGAGATGTCCATAATTCACACTATGGTCGTATTTGTCCCATCGAGACACCCGAAGGCCCGAATATTGGCCTACTTGGTTCGCTCGCAACTTACGCTCGGATCAACGAGCATGGTTTTATTGAGACTCCCTACCGACGGGTTTTCAGAACAATATTAAATAAAGATAAAGACCAGTTGATCGGCCATACCCTCAGAGAAGATGTAGTTAAATCAGACAAGAGTGTGGTTGCGAAAGAAGGCCAAACTATTGATAGCAAATTAGCGACGGCAATATCTAGATTGGGTGAACATGAAGTGTCCGTTGTCCCATTTGTAGCAGAGGAGACGTCGTATCTTTCTGCTGATGATGAAGAGACTTTTGATATAGCTCAGGCAAACACGAGGTTAAATGAAAAAAGAGAAATATTGTCTGATTTGATCGAGGTTAGGCATAATGGCGAGCCACACACCGCTCGATCCGTTGAAGTCGACTACATGGATGTTTCACCTAAACAGTTATTTAGTGTTTCAACCGCACTAATTCCTTTCTTAGAACATGATGATGCTAACAGAGCATTGATGGGTTCCAATATGCAGAGGCAAGCGGTCCCGTTAGTACGCCCTGATGTACCTCTGGTTTCTACTGGAATGGAGGGTAGGGTCGCAACTGATAGTGGGCAAATCTTGCTTTCAAAATTTGCGGGGATTGTAGAGTCTGCGACAGCGGATGAAGTCGTTATTAAAGACGCCGAGGGTGAACTGCATACCCACAGGGTAAGAAAGTTTGAGCGATCAAACCAAGGTACGATTATTAACCAAAGGCCTTCCGTCGTCGCTGGTGATGAAGTTAAAATCGGTGACCCAATAGCTGACTGTGCTTCAACCGTAAAAGGCGATCTAGCCTTAGGTCAAAACGTTTTAGTAGCTTTTATGTCTTGGGAGGGCTTTAATTTTGAGGATGCAATCATCCTTTCAGAAGAAATGGTTCGGAATGATAAGTTCACATCGATCCATATAGAAAAATATGAAACTGAATCAAGAGATACAAAATTAGGCGCTGAAGAAATTACTCGCGATATTCCGAATGTTGGCGAAGAAGCCTTGAAAGACCTTGATGAACATGGAGTTATACGAGTTGGAGCTGAAGTAACAAGTGGTGACGTATTGGTTGGTAAGATCACTCCAAAAGGCGAAACTGAATTATCTCCGGAAGAGAAATTGCTCAGGGCTATTTTTAGTGAAAAAGCGCGAGAAGTTCGCGATTCTTCTTTGAAAGTTCCACATGGTGAACGTGGAAAAGTGATTGATGTTAGAGTTCTGTCTCGTGCGAATAAAGATGAATTGGCGGCTGGCGTAAATGAATTAGTCAGAGTGTCAGTAGCACAAACTCGAAAAATATCAGTAGGCGACAAAATGGCTGGTAGGCATGGCAACAAAGGTGTTATTTCTCGGATAATGCCGATCGAAGATATGCCTTATCTGCCCGATGGTACCCCGTTACAGATCATACTTAATCCCATAGGAGTTCCTAGCAGAATGAATCTTGGCCAAATCTTGGAAACCCATATTGGTTCTGCTGCGAGTGATTTGGGCTTTAAAGTGGTCACTCCCGTATTTGATGGAGCAGACCCCGCTTCCATAGAAGATGCTCTAGGAAGGGCATGGATAGCTCATCAATCGGGTGCTGTAGTTACTAACGAAAATGAAGAACTGGAATTCGATCAGACTATTGCGGAAAAATGGCTTGAAAATAGAGGGGCAGACTTGGAAGGTGTATTTGATGATGCTGTTATCGGGCCAGCTAAAGAAACGTGCTTACGCCTTTGGTTAGAAGACGAAGGCGTAAAGAGTGCCAAACTTACTGGAACTAAACTCATCGATGCGACTTCAAATCATTATGACAAGACTGGTAATCACCCGCCGATTTTTGGCAAAGTTTTGTTAAGAGATGGTAGAACTGGTGAACCATTTGGCCAACCCGTTACAGTTGGATATATATATATGCTCAAACTTATACATTTAGTTGAAGATAAAATCCACGCAAGATCCACCGGACCATATTCTTTGATTACCCAACAGCCCCTTGGAGGAAAGGCGCAGTTTGGTGGACAAAGATTCGGTGAAATGGAAGTTTGGGCTCTAGAAGCATACAGCGCCGCGCATAACTTACAGGAAATGTTGACTGTCAAGTCTGATGATGTTCAAGGACGGCAACAGACGTATGAGTCAATTGTAAAAGGAGAAGATGTTTCAGAGCCAGGTGTTCCTGAAAGCTTTAACGTCTTACAAAAAGAGCTACAAAGCCTAGGTTTAGCCGTTGAGCTTTTGGACAAAAACGAGGTTCCTGATAAGGAGTCGGTTGTGGGCACGCCGATAAGTGTTCTTGAAGAGGACGCTGCAGACCTTATAGATGAATCAGAGATCGATATTGAAATAGAAGAGGAGTCCGAAAATGACGGTTAATGATTTTAGCGCTATCAGGATTTCAATCGCTTCTCCTGACCAGGTGAGAGCTTGGTCTTATGGAGAAGTAACAAAACCTGAAACCATTAACTATCGAAACCAAAAGCCTGAGAAAGATGGCTTGTTTGATGAAAGAATATTTGGCCCCACTAAAGACTTTGAGTGCTACTGCGGAAAATATAAGAGAATCAGATACCGAGGAGTTATATGTGATAGGTGTGGGGTTGAAGTCACAAGGGCGAAAGTTCGTCGTGAGAGGATGGGGCATATTAATTTGGCCGCTCCAGTCGCGCACATATGGTTCGCTAAAGGTACTCCAGGTTGGCTTGGATTACTCTTGGACATGACGCCTCGTAATCTTGAACGGGTTCTATATTACGCTCAATACATCATCACCAGTGTTGATGAAGAAGAAAAAGCTAAATTACTAAACGATTATGCATCAGGTGAAAATGAAGTTGAGAAAGCAGTTGGCGAGGAGAAAAGTGCAGCGCTTCAACAAATTTCGGCTACTAGAGACGAAACTGTCGAAGCGATTGATAAGCAAATAGCGGATATCTCAGAGGCGATTGAAACCAAATTTGCGGATGAATTGCAGCCGATCAGAGATGAGCGGGAAGTAGCACAAAAATTCCTAGATGATAATAAACGTAAACGGAACCATGAAGGGTTGACGTTTAGAGGGAAGAGCATTGTAGAGCCTAAAAAAACCATTGCTAAAGTGCATACTGGTGTTCTTGAAAAGGCTGTTCAAGAGTTAATGAATGAAGTTGCCGGAGAAGAAGGCGTTGAGGCCCAATCTAAGATCCAAGAATTGCTTGCCGAAAAAGAGAGAGTAATTGACTCAGCAGATGACCAGGTTTCGCAAGTAACTAAATTGTCGGATACAAGATTAAAAGACGCTTTTAAAGCGATCGATGAAAAGCGAGGCGAAATTGAAACTATCCTCCCACTGAAAACTCTTACGGAGAATATGTTTAGAGAATTGACGGATACCTATCCGAAATTATTTTCGGCTTCAATGGGTGCAGAAGCTTTACTTGATATATTGGGAAATCTGGACTTAGATAAGATGCGCACCAAATTATTCAAAGAGGCTTCAGAGGGTAACGGCCAGAAGGCAAAAAAAGCTGCAAAAAGGCTAAGAGTTATCGAGGCGTTTAGAAAGAGTGAGAATAATCCTCAATGGATGGTTCTTTCGGTTTTGCCAGTTTTACCACCTGATCTGAGACCTATGGTTCAGCTGGATGGTGGTAGATTCGCAACTAGCGATCTTAATGATCTTTATAGAAGAGTTATAAACAGAAACAATCGATTGAGGAGGCTCATGAAATTGGGAGCTCCTGAGATTATTGTTAGAAATGAAAAGCGGATGCTTCAAGAAGCAGTGGATGCGCTTATTGATAATGGTCGTCGAGGTAGGACCCTGACGGGGAGCCACAATCATAAATTGAAATCTTTGTCCGATATGCTTCGTGGAAAGCAAGGGCGTTTCAGACAAAATCTTCTTGGAAAGAGGGTGGATTATAGTGGGCGCTCCGTAATTGTAGTGGGGTCGTCATTAAAACTTAATCAGTGCGGTCTTCCCAAAAAGATGGCTTTAGAATTATTTAAACCTTTTGTGATAAACCGACTTGTTTTGAATGGTTTTTCGCCCAACATAAAAAGTGCGAAGCGGTCTGTAGAGAGAATGAGACCAGAAGTTTGGGATTTGCTTGAAGAAGTAATTAAAGATAGGCCAGTTTTCCTGAACAGAGCACCTACTTTGCATAGGCTTGGAATACAAGCTTTTGAACCCGTTTTGGTTGAAGGTAACGCGATACAGATTCATCCTTTAGTTTGCTCTGCCTACAACGCTGATTTTGATGGAGATCAGATGGCGGTCCATGTTCCGATAGGTCGGAAAGCGATCGCGGAGGCAAGGAAGCTTATGCTTTCCACTCATAACATGCTTTTACCAAGCTCTGGTGACCCTGTTGTCGCACCAACTTTGGATATCGTAGTTGGATGCTATTACTTGACTACGATCGAAGAGGGAGTACAAGGCGATGGGAAAATTTTCCACGATTATGATGACGCTAAACTTGCTCACGAACTTCGCCAAATAGATCTTAGAGCTAAGATTACTATTAGAAAAGGAGTTGCCGTAAATCCCGAGGGCGAAGAATTCAGTTTACTTCCGCGATTTATGACTAATCAAGACTCTTCTACATTTGTTGTTGAACCTGTAGTTCAACAACCTTTACCTGAAGGTTGGACAACGCAACCCATTGAGACATCGGTAGGAAGAATACTTTTTAACCAAGTTTTTCCAAATACCGTGAACTATAGGAACGAAGTGGTTGATAAAACTGCTTTGAAAGATGTTGTTTCAGAGTGCTACCAGAAAGTTGATAATGATACGACCGCCTTGGTATTGGATGATGTTAAAAAACTGGGATTCCATTTTGCTACCGAGTCCGGCCTAACCATCGCGCTTAGCGACATCAATGTCCCACCAGAGAAAGAAGCTATGCTTGAAGAAGCGGACAAAAAAGTTGGGGAAATTGAACGTAATTATCAGCGTGGTTTGATGACCGTTGAAGAAGAAGAAATTCGAACCATTGAGATATGGCAAGACGTCAACCACCAAATGGAGGGCGTTATAAATGAAAGATTGCCTGAATTTGGCAACCTCTATCTAATGGCTGGTTCGGGTGCGAAAGGAAATATTGCCCAAATCAAACAGATGGTTGGGATGAGAGGTTTAATGGCTGATCCTAAAGGAAAAATCTTGCCTTTGCCTATTCGATCTAGTTTTAGAGAGGGGTTGAGTGTTTTAGAATACTTTATTTCAACTCATGGAGCTAGAAAAGGTCTAGCAGATACAGCTCTTAGGACCGCTGACTCGGGATATCTTACTAGGCGACTTATAGATGTTTCTCAAGATATGATAGCGCTTGAGCTAGACTGTGGTACTGAAGAAGGACTACTGGTTGAATCAGATCTAGAACCATCCGTTCTAGGTAGCTTGAAAGAACATATTGTAGGCCGTATGGCAGCCAGTCCGGTAAATCATCCGAAAACTGGAGCCCTAATAGTAGACAGGAATGAAGAGATAGATGAGACCATAGCTGCGCTAATAGAAGACTTAGGAATTGAGAGCGTTCTTGTTAGAAGCCCTCTAACTTGTGTTGCCAGCCAAGGTCTCTGTCGGCTTTGCTACGGTAGGTCATTAGCTAAAGGCCAATTAGTGGAAAACGGCGAAGCTCTAGGGATAATTGCAGCACAGTCGATCGGTGAGCCCGGTACACAACTTACGATGCGAACATTCCATACAGGTGGAGTAGCAGGTGTTGATATAACAAGTGGGCTGCCAAGAGTTGAAGAATTGTTCGAAGCTAGAATCCCTAAAATTGTTGCGCCAATTGCGGAGATTCCTGGTGTTGTTAATTTAATAGATGATAAGGATGGAAAACGCATTCATATCATTAATGAAGAGATTATGAGTAAAGAATATTTGATCCCTGCAGATCATAGAAGTGTCGTAAAAAATGGCGACCAGATTGATGTGGGAACACAGTTATTCAAGCCAATAAAGCGTAGGAATGCTCCAGAGCAACCGGGAGAACCCCTCGCACTTGAAGAGATGCAGGCAGATATAGAAGGCATAGCTAAAGTTAAAGGGAAGAAAATTACAATTGAGCATCCTATCTTGGAAGAAAGAACTTACCCGGTTCCCCCTAATATGCGCTTGCTGATTGAACATGGTGATCGTATAGAGGCAGGTTCAGAGTTAGCTGAAGGGCCCTTGAATCCTCAAGATGTTTTAGCGATAAGAGGTAAAGCTAGTATCCAAAAATATTTGGTAGAAGAGGTACAAAAAGTTTACAGATCTCAAGGTGTGGTTATACACGATAAGCATATAGAGATTATTGCTAGGCAAATGCTGAGGCGAGTACGTATCGATTATCCTGGGGAAACTGAGTTTTTGCATGGTGAATTAGTAGACAGACTACTTTGGCAATCAATCAATGCCAAGATGCAAGAAGAAGGGAAAGAAATTGCTACGGCAGAAACAGTGCTATTAGGTGTTACGAAAGTATCATTGAGTACTGAAAGTTTTCTTGCTGCATCCTCCTTCCAAGAGACAACAAGGGTATTAACAGAAGCGGCACTTTTTGGCAAAGTAGACCTGTTACAAGGCCTGAAAGAGAATGTGATAATTGGCCGGTTGATTCCTGCCCAATTGGAATCACAAATAGCTGAAGAGAAACTTCAAGCTGCTCAGGCGATGGCCGCTTTGGCAGAAGCTGAAAACGAAGAAGAAGAAGACGAGATCGTCTCCGAACGAGATCAAGAAGATGAGGATGGATTGCGAGCTCTCGCTGCCTTATTAAATTCTGCTCTTGATGATGAGAAACCCAGCTAGATATAGATATCACTTATATTTGAGTAAGATTATCTTGACAAGCTAGATCTTCGTTTATTATGCGGTATGTGTTGGTGTTCGATATGGTTAAGCTATCAATGAAAAAATATACATTTGCACTGCTTTTAGGTTTATTGATCTTTGCATTACCTATGTTTTTTATTTCTTTTAACGTTACTTTGGCTTTTGGGACTGAGAGTGTTTATATGTACTCAGTGGACAATTATGAAGTAGTTGAAAAGACTGGTATCGATCGGCAAGCTCTAACTACTGCCATGCAAGGGATGGTGGCTTTCTTCAAAGGGGGGATAGATATATCTGAAGTACTTGTGAATGCTAATGGTGAATTGCAACCACTGTTTTCTCAGAATGAACAATTACATTTTGATGATGTGCGCGATATTTTAGATATGATTAGAATGAGTTTGTATATCTCAGGATTATTCATTCTCTGCTCATTAATAACGTTGCTATATTGTGTGATTCGAAACTACAGACCTCAAATAGATATGATTCTCGGATGTTTCAAATATTCTGCATTAACTGTAACGACGATTTTTGCTGTTCTGGGTGTTGTTTCACTAATGGGCGGTTTTGATTACCTATTTTATTGGTTTCATATTTTGTCATTTTCTAACGATTTGTGGATGGGTACAGAATCTAGCCGGATGGTCCAGCTATTCCCAAGCGAATTTTTTATGCATGTATCAATTATGATTGCCTTAGCTACCTGTTTAGAGATGGCCACTCTGTTTTTAGGTTGCCGTAGCATTGTGAGAATTGCACATATTGGCGAAAGACGAGTTTATTTATAGTTGATATAATAGAAAATGCTATTTAGTGGGTATTAAGGAGTAGTTCTGTACTTTTATGAATTTGAAAATTGTGACTACAAGAGGCGATATAGTTTTTGATCAAATTGACTCCTATTTAAAGGATGCAGGTATAGTTTGCTCTGAATTTTCTGGTAATGATGTTACTAATATTTTCCAAGATCCTCTTACGCAGATTGTTTTATTGGATATGACAGGACCAATCGCAAGGCCCTCTTTTGTAAAAGAAATTATTGATCAATCAAAGGATGGGAGGCTAGTAGGCGTCGTAGGGTTGATTTCAAAAAGGGACATAGGAAACGTTGACTACCAACTAGGTTTGGATGATTTTGTTCTTAGTCCTCTTGATTACGATGAATTAGTGACTCGCTTAAATATGTTAAGCCACAAATATAGTACCGCCGGGGAAAACCCAAACATGATCAGGGTAGAGGACCTTGTCATAGATACCGCAAGATACGAAGTTTGGGTAGGGTCAAGGCAAGTGACTTTGACGTATAAAGAGTATGAACTACTGAAACTTTTGGCATCGGAGCCAACAAGAGTATTTACTAGAGATGCTCTTTTAGATCAAGTGTGGGGATATAACTATTTTGGCGGAACGCGGACTGTGGACGTTCATGTTAGACGCCTCAGAAGCAAACTGGAGGATTCCACGCACACTTTTGTTGAAACGGTTCGTAATGTGGGGTATCGTATTAGATCTTCTAGTGAGCCTAGTAATCCTTCAATAAAACGTAGAATTGTAGATAGGATGAGCGAAGAAGATTAACAGATATAGAGTTTTGTAACATATTTGTAACTTATAGATAGTATGATTAATCGGTATTTTGGGGGGAGATTGTTATGACGAGTGATAATAGTATATTAGGAAAATTGCACACAGGCCAAGAAGTTATTGATTATGTTAGTAACAACGGTATTTTGATAGTAGATCTTAGGTTTATTGATCTAATAGGGACCGTTCAACATTTTTCTATACCCGCTAGTGAACTAACTGATTCCATATTTGAACTAGGTACCGGATTTGATGGTTCTAGCGTAAGGGGTTTCCAAGCGATCAATGAAAGTGATATGTTAATCGTTCCAGATCCTGAAACTGCCTTTGTGGACCCTGTTTTGGAACATCCGACTCTTGCGCTTATGTGTGATATCAAAGACCCAATAACAGGTGAGTCGTACAGTCGTGATCCTCGGTATGTTGCTCGTAAAGCAGAACAATATTTAAAGGACTCGGGTATTGCTACAGTAAGCTATTGGGGTCCTGAGGTAGAATTTTTCATTTTCGACAATGCTCGGTTCGATTATAACTCTAACTCTGGATATCACTTTATTGATTCAGAGGAAGGTATTTGGAACTCTGGTCGCGACGATGGACGGCCAAACTTAGCACATAGACCCCGACATAAAGGAGGTTATTTCCCATTACCCCCAGTTGACTCTATGCAGAATCTTAGAACGGAAATCATTTTAAAAATGATGGAAGCTGGGCTTCATATTGATAAGCATCATCATGAAGTAGCAACCGCAGGCCAAAGTGAGATCGGATTGCATTATGGTAGCTTAGTTAAACAGGCCGATGCTGTTCAGGTGTACAAGTACATTGTGAAAAATGTTGCTCTAGCAAACGGCAAAACCGCTACTTTTATGCCGAAACCATTGTTCAATGATAATGGGACTGGAATGCATACCCACCAATCTTTATGGGACGCTGACAAACCACTTTTCTATGATAAAGACGGATATGCTGAGGGCAGTGAAACTATGTTCCATTACATAGGCGGTTTGCTAAAGCATGCAAGGGCAGTATTAGCATTTGCCGCTCCTAGTACGAATTCGTATAAACGGTTAGTACCGGGTTTTGAAGCTCCAACTAGCCTTGCTTATTCACGCCGAAATCGTAGCGCAGCCTTTCGAATACCAATGTATGAGCAAGGTATACCAGCGACGAAGCGCGTCGAATTTAGAGCCCCAGACCCGATGGCTAATACATATTTGGCCTTTTCGGCTATGCTTATGGCTGGACTTGATGGGATTCGCAACAAGATTGACCCGGGAGATGCTCTAGATCAAGATATTTACGATTTAACCGATGAAGAGTTGGCGGCAATCCCACAGGTTCCAGGGAGTTTGGAAGAAGCTCTTCAAGCACTTGAACAAGATCATGATTTCTTGCTTGAAGGAGACGTCTTTACAAAGGACGTTATTGATACTTGGATAGAATATAAAAGAGTAGAAGAAGCTGATCAAATAAGGCTAAGGCCTCATTCTTATGAGTATTTCTTATACTTTGACGGATAAGCGAACGTTCTAAACCATTCTATAGGCGATTAAATATTGCTTACAGGCGTGTTGAATAATGAACGAGCATATAAATCACACATACTCTAAGAGAGATATGCGCCTATATGTTGATTTGAAAGGTTTTTGTTATGGAATTGCGGTCGGATGAATCGGCCAAGGAATTTGTAACCCAGACGGTAAGGGAGCAAGGAGTCAAATTTATTCGTCTTTGGTTTACGGATATTCTTGGTAATCTGAAAGGGTTTGCTATTAGTCCTGCTCAACTTGAGGAGGCTCTTGAGACTGGTATTGGGTTTGATGGTTCCGCAATCGAAGGATTTGCCCGTACAGATGAGTCTGATATGGTAGCCGTTCCAGACCCTAGTACCTTTGCTATATTACCGTGGCGACCGAAAGAGAGTGGGGTAGCGAGGATATTTGCAGATATAAAAACTCCTGAACAAGAATATTTTGATGGCGACCCTCGCCAAGTTCTAAAAAGAAATCTAAACGTTGCTGCAGAATCAGGCTACACTTTTTACGTCGGCCCTGAAATGGAATATTTCTATTTTAAAGATTCCCAAGACCCGACCCCGCTTGACACTGGAGGGTACTTTGATCAGATGCCTATGGATTTTGCTTCTGATCTTAGGAGAGAAACGATTCTCACACTAGAGGATGTCGGAATACAGGCGGAATATAGCCATCATGAAGTTGCTCCAAGCCAAGATGAAATAGTTTTGCGCTATGAGGACGCTTTGACGATGGCTGATAACTGTATGACTTAT
>CEUS01260508.1_pt1 | contig 18166 bp, 7 predicted proteins | sample 427031 | NCBI WGS metagenome assembly CEUS01 (sample SAMEA2622837, study PRJEB7988) | marine metagenome | biome: marine biome (ENVO:00000447); feature: marine epipelagic mixed layer (ENVO:xxxxxxxxx); material: "saline water (ENVO:00002010), including plankton (ENVO:xxxxxxxx)" | depth 140 m | reverse complement strand
AAGGGATAGGGGAGCCACTCTACATCTCAAGACTGGACCTCTGACTCTGTCAGCGACATGCGTCTCAGAAATCATGAATGGAGTCCCTAATTCCCCCAGTGACGGATTGAGGAACTTCAATTTGGAACATCCTGGAGGAGATGACCCTTGGACACTAGCATCGGGAATAGGCGAATGGAACTCACAATCCCGATACAAAGTGGGAATGATCGGGAGCTACGTGTTTGGGAACATGTACGGGGATATGGAAGAACTGGAGTTTGTGGACACCTTCGAGGGGCACTCGGACTTCTACGAAGGGGACATAGCAACTTCCGAGCTACTGAGCGATTGGTTGGAGAATGGGACATACAACGTGATAGGTGCGCACTTCTCAGGACCCGACAAGGTCGGGCATCGATGGGGAACCATCGGCGACAAGTACTCGGAGAAGATAAGCGACATCGACAGGGTTGTAGACGACGTCCTAGATCTAGTTCCAGAAAACTGGACAATTGTGGTTACCGCCGACCACGGCATGACAAAACTGGGAACACATGGATCCTCGCAAGAGGTCACGAGGGAGGTGGCAGCACTCGTCTGGGGCCCGGGCATCAAATCAGGAACCCACGCATCGGGTCACCAGAGGGATATTCCAGCGCTGACCGTAGCTGTTCTGGATCTTCCGTTCCCAGTTCAACTCCATGGAAGAATACCTCTGGATATCTTGGACTTGTCAGTGTCTGAGAAGCGAGAACTCGAACAATGGAACTGGGAGGCCGCATACGAAAGACAGATTTTCCTCCAGAGCTCAGGCAGACCGGCTACCTCGAGCATTTCACCTGAAATCATCGAGTGGGAGAAAATACCTATTGACGCAGAGTTCACCAGGCTGGTAGACCTCTTGATTTCCGTTAGCGTTTGGATGGTTCTGGCATCGACTGCGATACTACTTGTGGGCGGAACAAGACTGAGCAGCATAGAGGAAAGAAGAGTCGTCGCGTTATTCATTTGCGCACTGGTGGTGATGATACTCAGCCAAGTCATGATTGGCTATGTCACAGTAATCCCTAGGATAATTGGAGCTGCGTCGTGTATCTGGGTTGTCTGGTGGTCTCTTGGCAGGACGGAGGCTCAAAAACGGCAAGCCAGCAACTCAGCAAATACACCTGATTGGTGGCCTTGGTTGGCATCCTCACTGGCCCTGAGCTTCAGCGGCCTGAGATTCTGGTTCTCGCTTGCACCGCTGGCAATCATTTTGCTTCGGGAAAATCTACACTCCGGTGGCAATAGGGCGAGTAGGTTGGAGAAGATATCTTCAGGGACCCTTGGCATTCTAGCGGTCTTCGGGTTGATAGGAGTCCATGAGCGACTGGTGGGGTCCCATTGGGTCCTCAGTATCGTCCAGTACGGTTGGCCAGATACACCCTCCAAGTTGCTGTTCAGCGTGCTAATACTTCCCTTATCGGGAATGCTGTATTGCTACCTTAGCCGTCCCCGCGACTTCCTCCTGAGTGGGGTGCTTTCCTCGCTATGGCTCATATCCATGCTAGTGGTGAGCTGGGTAGGGGACTCTCTCCTCGATATTGTCGCACTCTTGGCAATTTCAGCTCTAGGGATCCTTGGACTCGCAGTGAGGGCGGGAAGGGCAGATGCAATATCTCGGCTCAATTCTCTTCCCAAGGAACTCGATACGATCGCTCTCGGCGGGCTATTGGTGCTTACTTGGGGGGCATGGTCCGCAGCCGTGACCCTACTCGTCATTTCCTCCGTCGATGGACTATTGAGGACCAAGCTGGCATGGGTCACAAAGGGTGAGCACTCACTCGGAAATGCGAGACCTTTCATAGCGGCCGCAGTCCTCCCGATAGCGATCTGGACACTGTGGTGGACGATGCTAGGACAGGTCAACGGTTTGGAAGCTTGGGGCCTCCCACATCCCAGAGAGCTCGACCCGGGCAGGATAATCGTCAGAGGAGGCTACTTGGGATTCAGGGAGGACCCACCGACGCTGTGGATGGCCGCGCTGATCTTCATCCCTCTCCTCCTCTCCTCTACCCTGACTTCGATGAAGATGCTTGAGAGGGGGTTGTCTCTCCACCCGTACTCCATCGCTCTCTCTCTACAGCTCGTGGGGTGCTTCGCTACGCTGGCCTACGCACCTCCCTACCCAAGGCTGGTCTTCAGCCTGACATGGAATATCGTCTTCTGCATTTTCCAACTCTGTGCCTTGGTTCTTGCATTCGAGACAAGTTCTGTTCTCAGGAGGCTAAGGTCAGGGCGGCAGAGGCAGCACACCTTAGAAGCCTGATCAGGTCATCCGATATCGGACTCCGGTTCAAGTCCGGGAGCGCGGGCAACTAATCCCTAAGTTCGTCCAGTGGAATTCGAATCGAAGGGACGCTGAAGGAGAAGCTATGACGACTCGTCTTGGGGGGGAAAACCCCGTCGGACATCCCCATCTTGAGAACTTCCTCCTTGGTAATGGCCTCTTTTTCGCATTCGGGCCAAACGTCAACCAGGATGGAGTCATCAGAGATGTACTGGACCTTGATGACTGGCACCCTGTCTAGCTGCAGAATCCTTGCAGCAGTCCATTTGTGGTGACCGTCTAGAATTACTAGCGAAGCCTCATCTACGATTATCGGCTTGTAGAATCCCTTGTCGAGAATCTTGGAAATCCTACTCTCCAAGTTGGACGGAATTACCTCCTCGTGACCCCTCAGAGAACTCCGCTCAACCATCGCAATTTCGACTTGTTGCTCAATCACCGCTTCGATAAGGTGCAAGCAGGCTCATAAATGAGTTCTAGGTCGGCGTGCCGCTAGAGGTCTGTCAATGGGGCTGCATAAACACATCAGTGGGGTCTGGAAGCGGCCCAAGGAGAACCTACCTTCTCGCTACCGTGGTGACAGGATGGCCGGTTGGAGGAGGGAACCGGTATTCGTTCGAATAGACAAGCCGACCAGAATCGATGCGGCACGCCGAGTCGGCTACAAGGCCAAGCAGGGTGTGGTCATGGTACGGACAAGGGTTAGACGCGGTGGTCTGAGAAAGGGTAAGGTCCACATGAAGAGAAAGCCCTCCAAGGCTGGAATCAAGAAGATCACGATGGGCAAGTCAATCCAGAGAATGGCAGAGGAGAGAACTGCCAGGAGGTACCCAAACATGGAGGTGTTGAACTCATACTGGGTTGGAGAGGACGGGAAGAACAAGTTCTACGAGATTATTCTTCTAGACCCCTCGCATCCAGCGATAAAGTCTGACAAGGACCTGGGATGGGTGTCCAGCGGTTCAAGCCATCGTGGCAGGGTCTTCAGAGGAAAGACTGGAGCTGGAAAGAGAGGGCGAGGACTGCTGAACAAGGGCAAGGGAGCCGAGAAGCTCCGACCGAGCCTAAAGGCGAACAAGAACCGAGGGAAGTAAACAGTTACTCCGTCATATTGATGCCTTATGATGACTGGCAACTAGGTATGGCGGACCGCCACGCGTCGGAGATCCGAGGCCTTCCCGTAATCATTCCCGATGGAAGGCTACTAGGCACCGTTCACGACACGGTTGTCGACGTCAACAGTTGGTCATGCACTCACATATTCGTTTCAGATCCTCCCGAGTCCCTAGTGGAGGGTAGGACTCACGTAGCTGTCCCTTGGAACTGGGTTAAGTCGGTGGGAGATGTGGTAATTCTCCGATGGTTCCCACAAACCCCAATCCCTCGAAAACTCTAGATTTTCTACCGAGCAAACGCGAACGCGACTCCGATACCGTTCAAAAGGAAGGGGCGAACGGCCGCTCGATGCGTTGGTCACAATTTTTCGTTGTCGCCCTTCTCCTGACAACTACTTCCATCGCGGGGGCTTCGTCATCAAAAGGGGTGATTTCGTGTTCAAACTCCAACCTCGAATCTCTTCCAGGAAATTGGAGTCTTGGCGATCAGGCATGCATCAGGGTTGATCTAGGAGTCCACGATCCAGGTACGACACTGTTCTTCGATATCTCCTCTGATGAGGAGATTGATATCTTCCTATTTCCCTCAAACACAGTCTCAGTTTACCAGAACGAGCAATCATACAGACTAGACTCAGTGTGGGTTTCGGAATCGGTTTTCGAGTCCTTCAGCGGCTCAGGAGAGTGGCATTGGGAGGTTCCGGGTGACAGAGACTCAACTAGATGGTACCTGGTGGTTGATAACCTAGCCCACCCACAGGACTCGGGAGAGGGGTCACAAGGTGGTCAACCGGCAGAAATCACTCTAGATGGAGGAGTGATAGACCCCCAGCAATTCACCCTCTCTGACTCCATACACAGAGTAAGCCCTGGTGATTACTCAGTAGTCCATGGCCCATTTCCTGTCGATGAGGGCACCTTCGTAGAGATCCATGCTCGAACAATGGAGGGATTCCCTGATATTTTCATCATGACAGAGACGGCATTCTCTTACTACTCCCCCTCTTCAAACTGGTCATCCTCTCTCAGAATAGTCTCTGCAGACATGCTGCAGGTCAGCAACGAGAGGTACCTTCCGTGGGAGGCAAGCGAAACCAATGGGGAGGACCTCTACATAGTGGTGGATAACCGACCTGGTCCGGGTGGCGGTGGGGCCGGGAACTCCATGGTGGCAGTTACAGTCACTGTAACTCTAACACCAATTCTGGAACCCACAATTTCGAGCCCAACAGATCTTGACAGCGTGGACGTAGGTTCTACCGTCACTCTGTCAGCCTTGGAAACACCCAACAAGTCGCACCAGATTCTGGACTCAGGCTATTCATGGGATATCAACAATGACGGAACCCCCGATGCCAATGGGGCCACAATTGAGCACGTTTGGGAAGCTCCCGGGAATTACACTGTGCGTCTTTCGGCTACTTCTGTAGACTCAAGGTCTGCTAGCAACACCAGAGTTGTCACAGTCTTGGACACGAGTGACCCAGTTGTTTCCATGGGAGTCACAGGTCAGATTACAAAGGGATTCGGAGAGCAGTTGGTCGTCAGCGCAACTTTCACAGACAACTGGGGCGTAGAACGCCTCGATTGGTTGATAGATGGAACAGTGGTGTGGTCAAACTACTCCGTCACAGAGCCCAGCTCAACTCTGTTCCTAGACGTCAGTGATGGCTACTCCGCAGGACCTCACACCGTCTCTCTGGTTGTTGTTGACAAGTCCGGGAGGAACACTACGGAAGATTTCCAAGTAATTTTCATCGATGTTACTGCTCCAGAGATCGCGTATTACGAGTCACAAATTGAGGTTATTTCGGGAGATCCAATAATCCTGCAAATCTTCGCTCAAGATAACGAGTCAGAACGGATAGATTACACTTGGACGATTGAGCAAGGCACTGAAAACGAGATCCAGTTCAATGGCCCCCAATTAATTTACAAGTTCAGTGAACCTGGTCCCAATACCGTATTTTGCAAGGTTGAGAACGATGCAGGTCTAGCTTCTTACGCCGAGATTCTGGTACTAGTTGAATCCCCCGAAACAGAAGACGGTAGCGGGCTGATTACCATTGCAATAATCTCTGTAGTATTGTTTTCCGTTCTGGTAGTGGTTGGGGTATATGCGTTCAACACGTTCGTGGTCCGAAGAATGGAAAAACTAACGGAACCCGAGGCCGTAGAGGGAGACGAAAATCCTCCCCAGCCATCTACTCAGTCACAGATGCAGATGTGGGGGGGCGGGTCTTCTTCCTCCCCTTTCCAGGCACCTACAGAAATGCCTAGAAGAACCAATCAGGAAACTGACTTGATGGACCTACTGGAAGTTGAGAAAACAACTCAGGAAACTTCTCCAAAAGCGTCAGACTCAAGTCTGTTGAATGACCTACAAGATACGCCAACAAAACCCGATCCAGGGGAAATGGAGGGTACTAAAGTAAGGAAGGAATGTGAGCAATGCTCTCGTCCATTTGCGATTGTCCTACCAAAGGGGGTAGAAGCGGCATACACGAACTGCCCTTACTGTGGCTCTGAGGAACTGGTCAGCTTTCGGCACGTACAGTGAAACAGTGATAGTCGCACGTACGAGCAGGGCAATACCATATAGCGCACCTCTAGGAGGTGCGACTCAGAATGGGCCGAGAACACAGCAGGGATTCGTATAGCAGCTCCCCGAGCAAAATCACCATTCTTCTAGCCATTACACTGCTCTTGCCGCTGTTTTCCCCATTATCAAATGTCAACGGAGAGCCCAGAGTAGAATCTAGAGATTTCGGAGTACTAGACGAATTAGGTCAAATGCTAGATGAGAGGGGCGAATTCCTAGACTCCAATTCGGTTTCACCAGTTGCGGAACCACGAATACAAGCAATTAGGGATTCTGTGAAATCTTCCGACCACTCAAGCCCTATTTCAGAAGCAGGACCTTCTATTGATGGACTTTCCATGATCAATACATCCCCCCCTACCCCGAAACATCCCGCACCTTACGATCTATTGCTGAATAGTAGTAACAGGCCCCCTGGATTCGTAGAGAACATCTGGCAGACCCTTTTCAACATCACAGACTATGTCATTTGGACCCAGTACGAAGACAAAAATGGGAACGTCACAGAGAAAATCGAGGTAGTTTCCTTCACTGCATCACTCTTCTCGATACTGAACACAAACACAGAAGCACTCCTTCATTCAGTAGATGTAGACGATGATGGCGATGACGACATTCAGGTTGGTCTGAAGGTAGATGTCGAGTTCGTCGGCGGTTGGGGGATAGAGGGAGACACCCTCTGGATCGAACCGGGAATAGAGTTCACAGTACGTGATATAGGGAACAGCGCCTCGGACCCAGATTGGGAGCAAATGGACTCCCTCCACGTCTCATTGATCAAGGCGTTCACCTATTCTGATACTGGAAGTATTCTGAATCTTGGGGAGGGGGAAACGTACGTTTGGGTCATTGACTCAAGATTCACCACACCACCAAATGACTTCAAGTTCGAAGTGGGTATTGAGAGGTTCTACTTCGACCTATCCGAGGCCGCATTCGGGTTCGGTGAAGCCCTATTGGCTCTCCTAACTCTTGGTATTGGGGACTCTCCTTCAGAATCCGGCATTTCCTTCGCTGCAATCTCCTCCCCCTACTCTCTTAGGTTCGACAACGGTGGACAGGACGAGTGCTCGAGTAGCTACAACTCCTCTGAACTTTACACTAGGAGCTCGCTGGAAATATCTTGTGGAGTCTCAGCAGGATTCGGCTATATCCACTTCTCCCCTCCTGATGACAACTCCAACAGAAGGATGTGGGAACTGGCATATCTGGAAGCGCGTTTCCATCCCTACTCAGAGTCAAGCCTACTGCCCAGCTCCGCTGAAATAGTGATTAGAACTGACAGCGTTCTACCTTCCTCTGCAGGTATGCAAGGTGAGAAGAGTCTGACTACGATTGAGTACTGGGCAGACCGCAGGTCAGATCTACATATCCACTTCCACGAGGACCGTTCGAATCTACCCTCAACTGAGTCCGACGGCTCATTCGGGAACACAACCGATTCGATCGGTTGGCTAAGGGGGATGCCAGCGGGGTCTCTCACCGACGATCAGATTGAGAGAGTTTTCAGGATGTTGGGATCAGCTGACCAACCGGAATTGCCAGGCAGCATCCCAAACAGGCTGGGGCTAATCATCGGCATCAAAAACTTCACTCGTGACAATAGCCAGAACGTGGATGACCCCACCCTGCCGATAAACCCGGCAAACCCTCCAGATAGTTTAGTGATAGTAAGGTCAGTTCAGCCAATCCAGTCACTGGACTACGATTCTTGGTTTTCCAGAGGCGGATCTGCAGAGGATCACAGGAGAATCCACATCTACGCGGATCAGATTCCTACCGCTGTTGCCGTCTACGGCTCCTTTGGCCTAGGAGGATCAGACCAATCCGACGAGTCATTGGACTCGGGAGATAACTTGGATTTTGTTTCCAAGATAGTTGACTCAGTTATCCTGAACGTCGTCGATCTATTCCTGGATGTCGGAAACGTGCTCAATGATATCCCTTCAACGGTAGTAGAGGTCATAAGTGGAAGTGTTGGATCAGGAGGACTCTCTGGAAGAGAAATTTACTTGCTATTGACGGACAATTGGCTAGAGTCACGCAACCAATTCCCAATTCAGAATTTGTTGATGCAAATCGGCTCTTCGAATCATCCCCAGGTCACCGGTAATCACCTTCTCTTGGCACTGGACAGGGGATTGGGCCAGATCCAGACAGATCAAGGATTGAAGGACCCGCTTGTCCCCGTTGCAGCTAGTATAAACTTCTCAGGACTCCAGTCCTTCTCTTTCGTGGATTCTAACTCATCATCAAGACAGGACTTCAGTTTGGACACCATCTCAGATGAACCCATTCAGATGACCTATATCAGCCACGAGACGGGATCAATTGAAGCATCAGCATACCAATCAGCTTGGTTTTCAGACCTTCCAAATAACATCACGGTTTCCGCAACCCCCCAGGGTGTGGATTACTCTTCTGCTTCCCCAATTGGCTCGATAGTCTACTCTGGTTTCGATGGGAAACAGAGACAGGCAGCGCGAATCACTGGCTTCCCCCAGGCTTTCTCATCTACAACCGGTACAGTGATGTCTTGGTCTTCCCAATCCCCCATCCAACTCATCGAAGCCCAACTAAGCGACTCCTCTGACCCACTCACTATGGATGGAGACCACTTTCTTTTCCACCACGACCCCCTAAATGACACCTCGTCACTATCAGCGACTATTTCTGGATTGAGCGAGGTTGGGTGGATCCCTCCTGCAGAGGAGGGCGCATCTGGCCAATCGGGACTGGGTACCGCATTCGCAACAATCGAAGGTGGAAACGCCATGATGATAAACATAGGAAACGCCCCTACTAGCGAACACCTTCCATTGACTGTCATGGCAGAGATAGACCCTCTTCCATCTAGCCTCTCTGTACAAATTCCCACAGGCTCCGGGGCAGGCCCGTCTCTCGAGATTCCGGAACTAAACTCCTCCCAGGGTCTAGCTGGAGTGGCATTTTTCATCGGTGGATTCGCAAATCTCGGAAAGTCGGTAAATGGCGTTCTATCGGGAATAACAACGGATATTTCCACCGGTTCAGCCTCGGAGGACGACAACTTCTCCTTCTCTCTTGGGTTAGATGCAAACTCAGAGTTTGACCTAATAATAGAGTCTTCAATGGGGGCCCAATCAGTCGAGGAGCCCGAGTGGGTTCATGGGATGTCACTTAACTCGGCGACAACGGGAATAAATGATGGATTTCACCTTAAGACTTGGATTCCAAACCTTCCAGCACAGGTGGATCTGTCAGTCTCGAGAAACTCAATCCCTAATGGGGAATCCTGGGCAATCTCCCTGGGTCTTGAAGGCTGGAAGCCTCACAACTCAGAGCTGATTATTGCCTCCAAGGGTGTAAACGGTCAAGATCTATTCCTGACTATAGAAGGACTGCAGGTGGGCGAGCCAACATCCGTGCTACTCGACTCAATATTCCGAATTGAGACAGTAGGGGGGATCACTGAGACATCGACATCAACCCTTTATTCAATGTCAAACCGACTAGATTGGTTCCACGCTCAGCTAATCGACAGGCAAGCTGGAAGCAGGACTGAGCTCATGGTTCAGGATATTCCGGAATCTGTAGAGATTCAAGCCAGCCTTGGAACTGCAATCTCAATGGATGTTACAGTTCCCGATCAGTACAGGGTGAATGACATAGGCGTGGGCTCGATTATGATCCAGCAGATGCAGTGGATGGAGGACTCGTGGTGGCCTGCAACGATGTTCCTAACTCAGGTGCCTGGTTCCATGAACCTAACAACTGAACCAGATTTGAATTTCGACATTACCAAGAATCTTGCATTCCAAGGACTACCAACCCTTGACTTCTCAGCCTCAAGTGAGGGTATGTCACTTTACATCGAGGCAAAAGGCAGAGCGATAAACAGCAGAGGAGACATTGTTCTGCTAGCAGAGGGACTCTCGGACAGACTATCCGTGAAACCCACCGACTCTTTCGGACTAAACATCAGATCAGGAGGGGACGGAGTGGAAAGGTTGTATTTCCGTGCTACGGGGATCCCCACAATGCCGCCAGTGATGCTTGACGAGATGGAGGCACTGGGCGAGGGATTGAAGAGCGCTAATATCCAGATTCACGAGTTTGGAAGAATTTCTGCCGAGATTCCCGGCTACCAGATCATCGAGGTTTCTGACGTTCAGGGAGGACGGATAATTATCTCAGCTAGAGCTTCTGCAGAGGTCAATGGGGTGGATATAGACCTCCGAGGAGTGATGCTAGATGCACAGGTTACAGGTGGAATTCCATCAGGTACAACTTTGGGAGTCAACGGATTCGCCTCTGACCTTTCTCTACTGAACAAGATACCAGGTATATCTGGATCCACCAGCCACTGGATGGCCCCTGAGCCAGTTTCTTCAGGACTTCTTACAGTAATCGCAACCTTAGGGGGCGGATCCTGATGGCAAATCCCGGTGGAATACTGGCGAAGGCTACTGATAGCGATTCAGAAAAAGCCCACGTAATTCTTGAGAAACTCGGCGACGTAACCGATGTCGTCACGCCATCCAGAGTTGTATTCGCCTCGATAGTGGCCCTGATTCTCTCCCTTTCATCATTGTTTGTACTAATCTGGGTCATTCCCTATGACAACGTGGATGTTGAGGTAGCATACATGCAATCAGGTTCGGGGCATATTGTTCTTGCAGAGCTAGACAACAAAGGAAGCAGGACGATTGAGGACGTCAGCGTAACCTTGAGGTTCCTTGCTCACAATGGCACGGAGATTGACCGACACGACTTCTACATTTCTGAGCTTCCCGCTCATAGTTCCATCTCAAATACCCCATCTGATGACTTGGAAATGGTGGTACTGGGTCAATCGGTCTGGGAGGAGTACGTAATCGAGGTGACCCTTGAATACCGCTATTACGGTGGTGAGAAGGGTCCCCAAACTTGGTCTCACAATGTCGGGGAGTGGACCAGGGAGGCTTTCGTGGACGAGGCGAAGTTCGAGTTCTTCTAGGCAATTCCAGCACCTAAACTACGAGTGACCCATAGTATCAAAGCGAGTACAAAGAGGGAAGATTCTATGCAGAAGCAGATTTCAGCTCTCGTTCTAGTAATCCTTCTTTCTTCCACCTTCCCTTTGACGACTCAGGTCGAGGTAGAATCACCCGAATCAGAGAACAATCTACTTCCAGAACACACAAGGATTGAGATCTCACCAGATCCAAACAGTATCAGAGATTTAGGAGCTCCCAAGGTAGTCGATGGTTCAGAGGGTCATCGAGGACCTTGGGCCGACTCCTCGATTGGGACATTTACCTCAGAAGGACTAGTTCTAAGGGAGACAATCCCTGAGATTCTAAGGGAGCCAAGACCAGATCTGTTGATGGTGATTATTTCACCGGAGACAGGTTTGTGGGATGCTAGGATTGGAATATTAGAGGCTGCAGAGGTAGCAGTAAGAACAACAATCCCACCATCTGGTTTCCTACTACAGGGCTCCAGCAAAGAGCTCGATACAGTCAAAGGACTTCCATTCCTTACATCAAGTCATTCGGTCCCACTGGCCCTCATCATAGACGATCTACTTTGGAACTTACAGACTACTTCTGACGTCGAGATGATCGGTTGGAAGGATTCCGATTTGGTTAGGCTAGACTCCCCCGGATTAGGACTTGGGGGGTCTCTAGGGAATACTGCCTCTCAATACCTCTCGGGGACCTGGTCTCCCGTACAAGGAATCCACTTCGGAAATGCCCACCCATCTTCGGTCTACGAATTGGCTATGAAACCAGAAGTGGCTTTCTTATCCCCCATCCCTCTACTAATCACATCAAACAACCTAGCCCGTTCACACAGCGGGGTCGGATCAGTGGAAGATTACTTCTTCACTGGTCTGAATGGAAGCGATCAGATTGTAGCTGTAGCAGACTCAGGAATCGATCACGACCATGGGGACTTTGGAGGTAGAATAGTTCAGAGAATAGACGTTGCAAACGACGGATCAACCTCTGATCCAAGCGACGGGCACGGCACTCACGTAGCCTGCACAGTACTTGGGTCTGGATTCAGAACCTCGACCTACGCAGGGGTCGCCCCCGAGGCAGAGTTGTACATGCAGGCCATGGAAGACCAGGATACCGGTGCCCTTTCCAGTCCGGGAATCTATTCTCTATTGAATTCTGCATACAGCTCAGGAGGAGCTAGGATTCACACAAACAGCTGGGGGGGTTGGAATTCCGGAGGAGATTACACCACCCAGTCCGAGGACGCCGATGATCGGACCTCTACTTGGGATCAGTACTGGACCTATGATGGGATGACAGTTCTATTCGCAGCAGGAAATGAGCGAGACGACGGCATCTCCCCACCAGGCACTGCGAAGAACGTAATCACAGTGGGGGCCCACGTAAACAGATACAGCGCCACAGCTGAAGATGAGATGTATTACTGGAGCAGCAGGGGGCCGACTGACGATGGGAGGATAAAACCAGACATTGTTGCAGCCGGCGATTACGTTAGGTCTTGCAAGGCACAAGAGGCATCCGATGCTCCTGACAATCTGAATGACCAATGGTATGTGGAGTACAGTGGAACTTCGATGGCCACCCCCGTTGCAGCAGGTGCATCGGCTTTGGTCCGTGAATATCTGATGGAAATTGCACAGAGACCGGATCCGCAAGGGGCGCTCGTGAAGGCCATGCTAATCCTAGGGGCGGAGGACATGGGAACTCGGGATATCCCAAACAACGATGAAGGATGGGGGAGGCTGAATCTCGTTAACACCCTGTTACCAGACAGCGAATTCGGTGACGTCGGGATTTTCGTAGACGACAGGACTCGCCTTTCAAGCGGTCAAGAAGCATCCTACAACTTCGACGTTACTCGTTCCGGGGAGCCGCTAAAGATTGTTCTTGCTTGGTCTGATTACCCAGGTTCAACATTCTCAGGAACCCAGCTTAGGAATGACCTAGATCTTGAGGTAACGTCTCCTACAGGCGCGGTAACCTACCTCGGAAACGATTTCACGAACGGAAAATCTACTACGGGAGGTTCCAAAGACAGCAAGAATAACGTCGAAGTGGTGCTGATAGACTCAGCGCAAACCGGAATTTGGAACGTCAAGGTCAAGGACTCCGCTCATGGAGGTAGTAGGACTTACCAGCCTTTCTCTATCGCTGTAAGAGGAGTAAATGTGAACGACCTAACTCCAGACCCGGCAATCGTACCCGGATCATTTGAAATTTCCACTCCCATACCGCAAGTAGGTGAGCAGACCACCTTCTCATTGTCGGTGATAAATCAAGGGTCTGGATCATTCGCAGAGGTTTTCGTCAACGCACACGTTAACGGGGACCTGGTAGAAACCAAGTCCATCGGAATGAGTCCTGGAGAACAGGTCACCCTTGAGTGGCTGTGGACTCCTGAGGTATCCGACAAGGGAGATTCTGAGATTCGCATTGAGATTGATCCGAACGACCAGCTGGAGGAGCTTTACGAGGACAACAACCTACTAATCGAGTCAATAGAAGTCAGCGCTCCGGGAATCCAAGCTTCATCCGAATCGCCTTGGCTTACCCTTCAGGACGCTTCTGACACCACTACTAGATGGGAGATTGTAATGACAAACCTTGGCCTGTTCGACACGAACGCCAGCATAGAGGCCTCCAGCCCTACTAGGACTATCGACGGAGCCACCTTCGACTGGTTCAAGACCTTCGACAAATATTACGTGGAACTCGGTCCGGCCGCTTCAACTACAGTCAACCTGACACTTGTTCACCCAGCACCTCCTGATCCAGGGACTTACTCGATGGTCATCACTGCCAATGACGAGGACTTCGATGTAGAGTCACAGCTGGAGATTTTCTTCGACGTCCCTGTTCTCGCTAAGCCAGAGATCTCATTACCATCCGAGATGATTCAGGTGGATTCTTTCGACCTTACAAATACCTCTGTGGAAGTATACAACAAAGGAAACGGTGCGCAGACGTACGACATTGAAATTTCACCTCCAGCTGGTTGGGGTGTTGGACTACTGGAGCTAGGCCCATTCCAAGGATCCAGTCAGGGTTCGACAGGGACCCTAGTCAAGGACGGATCGATCACAGCCAGAATTACAATAACCCCACCAGGAGTCATGCTGGAAGCAGGTACAACATTCTACGCCCAGTTCATGGTCAAGTCCAGAGTAAGCTCGGAGGTCTGGTCTTACGACTTACCACTTGTTATCGACCCAATAGATTCAGTTGAGTTTATCCCGGACTCTGGAGGAAATGAGACAGGGGTCCCTGCAGACTCTCTTCACGAGATGTCCATACAGATTTACAACCAGGGTAACCGAGAACTCGTACTAACCCCTATTGCTAGGTCTCTTCCAGGGGGATGGTCCATTCAAGGAGGCCTAGACAAGGTGACAATACCACGAGGATCCTCAATTGCTTGGTCTTTCTCAATTCAGGGAAATGGCCTCGCAGCAAGCGGACCGGTCGAAATCCGGTTCCTTGTAGAAGGCGGGACATTCTTCGACTGGAACACTAACTTAGAAGCTGTTTCAGGCGCCATTGCATCAGTATCTTTCCACGAAGTTGTACTCATCAACGGATCAAACTTCGAATCCTCCTCAACACCTCTGGGACTGGGGGCTCACCCGGTAGGCCAGGCTTTCGATTTAGGATGGGAATTGGATAACGACGGCACCTCAAATTGGGAGCCATCAGTATCCATGGAACTACCCAGCGAAGATTGGGAATCTACCTGTAGCGTGAATCCCAGCATGATTGGGCCAGGCGAGTCTGCAATGGTCTGGTGTTCGATAACCATCCCTCTTAGCGAGAGCGCGGGCTCAGAGCCTGAGGTGACAATGGTACTTTCAGGGGACGGGGTGGAAGTGAGGGAATCTCTTTCCCTCCTAGTAGAGACTATCAGCGAAGTAGAGTGGACCCTGGAAAACTTCGATGAAGCCCACGAGGGATTCTCCACTACTCTTTACTTGGAGCTGCGAAACAATGGAAACACTCCAATCTCAAACAGACTAGTGGCCGATGGCCCTGACGGATGGGGCATCAGGATTCTGGATGGAATTCTGGTAACTCTCCAGCCAGGCGAAGCAAGGTCGGTTCAGGTGGAATTCACACCCAACTCTGGGTCCGACGGCGTCGTAACTGTCATGCTTGCAGACGCAGAAGACGTCACAGGGAAAACCAAGTCCGTGGAGATAGACGTAATTGCTGACCCTGTTGGCGAAGGGCCCGGATTATTCACCTACTTCCTGTTTTTTCTGCTTCTCCTATTAATTGCAGCTGTATCGGCTGCAGTGGCGTTCTCTAAATCTGGAGGTGACATCTCATCCCTTCTTCCTTCCAGCTTCCCGGTGGAAAGGGGTTCCCCTGAGGGCCCAGACCCCTTCCCGAAGGCTGCTGAGACACAATCTATGCCGCCTTCTAATCTTCAACAGTCGGAAACCGACAACCCTCATCAGACCCTGCAGACATTCTCAGACCACCCCGGTTGGCTGTGGGACCCTTCCGAGGAGGAGTGGGTCCCCGATCCAGAATATGATCACGGGGAACAGTAGCCGTGAATTCTAGAGACTCCGTTAACCGTTATTTTTCCCGCACCTAGAGCCCGAAGCCCTTAGAGGGGCGAATGACTCGGTCTATTGATGAGAAGGCCCGATTCCGTTGTTATTATAGCGGCACTGATGCTGACATCTCTAGTTTCCTCACCAGTTTTGGCCGCGGCCTCATTTACTCTAACAGCTAACCCATCGGCCTCGGAGGCAACCTCTGACGATCCCGCAGAGTACACAATTACCATATTCAACGACGGGGACGAGGATCTGACCATTACTCTAAGCGCCTCACAGGATGATGGCGGATGCAATGGTTTCACCTCGACCCTAGAGTCAACTGTGTTCTCCGTCGGCCAGGGTGAGACGGAAACAACAACGCTCACTGTAAGTATCAACGATCAAGCCTCGGGGGATTGCGAGACTACCGTAAGTGGCACCGGGGTGACATCACCCCCCACGGAACAAGATACAGCAGACGTCAAGGTGACCACCACCGCTGAAGGCGGGGGTCAGTACTCAGTCAAGTTGGAATACTCCAACCCTAGCAACGGCGTGATCAACTACGATGGAGAGGACGACGAGGTCGACTGGACAACAACCGTCGAGAATACGGGGGAGAACGACGCAACAGTCCAGCTAGCCATGGCATCAACCTCAGATTGCGACTCAGACGGTCTTGAGGCGAGCGTGGACCCCCAGCAGATGCAACTCAGCTCCGGTGACAAGGAGACTGCCACCATCACCGTTTCTCTCGACGAAGGCAGCTCGACCGAGTCCGGAGAGCACTGCTTCGTGCTTGAGGCCACTGTATCCAACGACCCAAACAGTCTCGATCAGGCAAATGATAGCCTGGAACTAACTCTCAAAATCCCGGAGGTAAAGACTTGTGACTCATCCCTCCAGAATCCATCTCACAATCTGGACCCAGGTGAATCAGCCTCCAACTCCTTCACCCTGACTAACACAGGAAACACCGCCTGGACGGTCAGTGCCTTCGCAATGTCCGAGGGATTGGATGTAAGCGATTGGGTGGACTTCGAGACTCCAACCAGTAGGCTCCTCTCAGAGCCAGGAGGTTCCCAGGACACTACCACTTTCGACTTTGATATAACTCCAGACGACTCTGTAGAGCCGGGCACCGTTGACGTTTACATTCAGGGGAGGGCCGGGAGCAACGTTGGCTGCCAAACCCTCCTCCGTGTGAACCTAGGACAGGTACACGACGCCTCTCTATCACTATCTGACCCTACTGTGAACAACGTTGACCCCGGATCGTCAGCTTCCACCTCAATGCAGGTCACGAACACAGGAAACGGCCAGGACAACTTCGCTTTGGGAGTCAAGGACCTAGCCCCCGGATGGCTGGTGGAAGTCTCAGAGACATACGTCACCATCGATGGAAGGCACTGCACTTCTACAAATAACTGCGACAGAAAGAGCGTCCAGGTTCAGATTACCGTACCTTCCAACGCCAAGTCTGGCGTTGAGTTCCCAATCACATTGTACGTGAACTCACAGGGAATCACACTCGACGAGGTCACGGCCACGGTGACCGTTGCAGCGGTTCACGGCGGCAGCATCGACATTCCCTCTGACTCGCAGACCGGGAGATTCGGCCAGTGGGTTTCATTCCCTCTGGGGATAACTAACACAGGCAACATACAGGACACCTTCGCTCTCTCGTCCTGCGACCCAAACATTGCAGAGACTTGTGAGGAGACAAAGTGGGAGTCCAATTTCAAGGATGATGAGGGAAACCAAATCTCCCAGCTGACGCTCGAATCAGAAGCTATCGTCCAGGTCTATCTTGAGGTCTTGGTTTCTGACAACATAAACAACAACTCAGAGTCATTCGAAACCAGAATCGGAATCGTCGGCACCGAAGTCCTGATGACCGACTTACTCACTGTTACCGTGTCCAACTTCAACTACAGCATGTCCGTAGCGTTCCAAAGCCCAGGGGAAAACCCAGCTCTGATGGAAATCTCCCTTCCACCAGGGGGGACCTCGTCTACCTCTCTGTTGATCACAAACACAGGCGATGGCGGCACCGATGACGTAGTAATATCAATTTCCGGGATGGATTCTTCGGTACTTAGGACAATGAGTATTGACGGTATCATTCTGGAAGGAAACGAGGTCACTGTACCGGCTAATGGGCAGATTGCTGTCGACATAGATTTCGAGGTCCTGGAAGTGGAGAGCGGCACATCGGGAGTAATTCGAGTAGGCGTGACTTCCAAGAAGAACACCGGCCAGTCCCCATCTTTCGTCGACATGGTAGTGGACATCAGAGCAATCCATGATCTGCAGGTAGAAACCGATAGTATCTATTCTCTTGAATCAACCTACCCGGAGAACTCCGAGTTCACGATTTACGTGACCAACCACGGCAACATCGAGGAAGAGATCGAGGTTCTAACTAGCGACTCTCTTAGGGGGTGGACTGTCGATGTGATTGGAGACGAGTTCAAACTGCAGCCTGGCAATACTCGTGAAGTAACTGTACGCGTAACCCCTCCAAGCGATATGATTGCTGATGACGAGTACTCCTTCACAGTGATTGTTCAGCCGAAGGGCATGCCAGTGGCAGGCGAACCCAT
>CEUS01067566.1_pt1 | contig 18200 bp, 13 predicted proteins | sample 427031 | NCBI WGS metagenome assembly CEUS01 (sample SAMEA2622837, study PRJEB7988) | marine metagenome | biome: marine biome (ENVO:00000447); feature: marine epipelagic mixed layer (ENVO:xxxxxxxxx); material: "saline water (ENVO:00002010), including plankton (ENVO:xxxxxxxx)" | depth 140 m | reverse complement strand
ACTGATGTTAGATCTGAACTCCAAAGAATGAATGCAGTATTGTTTATTAACCATGACATGGGTAATGGCACTGAAGCATTTACAGAACTTGGTTTTTACACTTCAGAGAGCGATAGGATCGCCCATCCTTCTTATGCATTTTCTTCTTCTAAGCACAGAGTGGGTCCAGATAACTATTGGTTAAATCAATTAAGGTTTGATGGGACGGTAGACGGAACAACTTATTCTGAGTACCTCTTTGCTGGATATGAATTGTATATAGATAACTACCGTTATGCAGAAAAACAAAGGATGGTAAATGTACAGAAAGATACTTACAGATTTCTCCAAGGTTTTAGAGGCTCAACTGATAATTGGGACTGGGAAACAGCTTTTGTAACTTCTAAAGCTACAGCTGATGATGTAACGCACAATAGAATGTCTAATAATCTTTTAAAAGAAGCTCTTTATGATTCTACTGCTGCAGCTTACAACCCTTTTTCGGCAAATAATTTTGCTACTAACATAGAGCGAACTCTTATTAGTGTTTACAGAAAAGGTGAAAGCGAACTTACGATGTTTGATTTTAAAATGTCAAACAATGAGATGTGGACTCTTCCGGCAGGCGATGTGGGCCTTTTGTTAGGTTTTGAGTATCGTGATGAAGAGATGTCTGATGATAGGGATCCAAGGTTGGATGGAACTATCACCTATACTGATTATGAAGGCGATACATACCCATTAGTTGCAGATGTCTTAAATTCATCCCCAACAGGAGATGTTTCAGGTTCAAGAGATGTACTTTCAGTTTTCACTGAATTACAGATTCCTTTAGCAGAATCAGTCAACATGCAAGTAGCAGTTCGAAATGAAGACTACTCTGATTTTGGTAATGCCACAGTAGGAAAAATTGCTTTGGGTTGGGATGTAGCTCCTTGGATGTTTGTTAGAGCTTCTCTTTCAACTTCCTTTAGAGCTCCAAATATTATCCAGGTAAATGAAAAGACTGTTGTAAGATCAGGAACCAGATATGACAGAGCAGCATTTCAAGTAAATGCAGTTCAAGATGTTGAGAATGTAATTGATTCTGATTCTAGATACACCATTCAAAGAATGGCTACAGGTGCAGCTGGCCTTGATGCTGAGGAATCTGACAATACATCTATCGGTATTGTTCTTACTCCGATGGATAATTTAATTATTACTGTAGATGCATGGACTCTTGAAAAAGACAAAACCATTGGTTTATTTGGTCGTGAAAACCAAACAGTCAATGATATGCTTTTAAGATTTGCAAATGGTACAAATAATTGTGACACTTTTGTAGGAGATCCTCTGGTTGTCAGAGAAGCTCCTGACGAAGGTGATGCAGCAGGTTTTGCTGCAGCAGGTGTGTGTCCTTTTGGTGATATCAAATACATTAAAAATGATTACACTAATATGGCTTTAAGGACTGTTGAAGGTACTGATGTTCTAGTTTCATATGGAATTGAAACTGATGCTGGAGATTTTGATCTCCGATACAACGGAACTTTCCTTGATAAATTTGAGCAGAAAGCTAGTGGGCAATTTGCTGAACTTCAAGCTAAGAAAGACAGCGGAGAAATCCCTGATTCTATTCCCTTAAAAGGTTTTGGTGATTTACTTGAAAAAGATGGTGTTTATGACAATAAGCACTCTCTTAGATTGTCTTGGGATAAAGGCCCTTACAGAGTAAGTCTAACTGGACTTAAAAAAGGTTCATTTGTACAAACATCTTTAGGGATAAAGGATGGCATACCTTATGTTGTTCCTAGTATGACAACTATGGATCTAACTATGTCATATAATTTTGATGTAAGAGGTAATGATGCAAGGATTAGATTTGCAGTAAAAAATCTTGAAGATGAAAGAGCTCCTACAGCAGATAGGTACTATGGATATTATGCTGATGCTCATCAAGATTACGGAAGAAACTTTTATCTAGACTTCCAGCTAAAAGTTAAATAGTTCTTGAGTGCAAATAAAAAGGGGGCTTAGGCTCCCTTTTTCTTATAGTATTAGATCCCTCATGAAAAGGATTTTAGATAATATAGGATTCTATTTAGGGTTAGTTAGTTTAGGGCTTGTTCTATCTATGCCCACTCCAGAAGGACTGAGTATTGAAGGTCACAGGACAGCCGCCCTATTCCTTTTAATGGGCATCTGGTGGGCTACTGAAGCTGTACCTGTTGCCGTCACTGCATTAATTCCTTTAGCTCTTTTTCCAATTTTTGGAATTTCAGATATCCAATCAGCCGCATCTCCTTATGCCAATAAGATAATTTATCTTTTCTTTGGAGGCTTTTTAATAGCTACATCAATTCAAAAATGGAATTTACACAAAAGAATAGCTTTGATAGTTCTCCAGTCTGATTTTAAATTTTCCTTTCTGGGACTCAAACTTAGGGTTACTGTTGGTTCAAGCGGGGCTTCTCTAGTAGGAGGCTTTATGTTAACCGCAGCTGTAATCAGCATGTGGGTTATGAATACTTCTACTACTATAATGCTCCTCCCTATTGGATTGGCAGTTATCACTGTTGTGAAAGATACTGTTAGAGAACTTTCAGAAAAACAGGCTGTTAATTTTCAACTAGCCCTTCTTTTAGGTATTGCTTATGGAGCTACCATTGGAGGCATGTCTACGTTAATAGGAACTGGGCCCAATGGGATGCTAGCTGGTTTTATGATGGATAATTACAACCTTGATATCAGCTTCACTGACTGGATGAAAGTAGGAGTACCTCTTAGTGCAACCATGTTGCCTTTAGCTTGGTTGGTGCTTACTAAGGTTATCTATCCAGTTAATTTTGAAACTTCAACTGAAACAAAATCCCTTCTAACTGAACTCAAGAATGAGCTGGGTAAGTTTAGTGGAGCTGAACTTAGAGTATTTATCGTTTTTTTATTAACTGTTTTGGCTTGGCTATCAAGAACAGCCTTAGATAATATTCCGGGATTGGCCTATTTGTCTGATGCAGGAATCGCAATGATTTCGGCTCTAGTTTTATTCTTATTGCCTAGTGGAAATCCTGAAAAAAGTGGTCCTTTGCTTGATTGGAAAGACGCTCAAGAAAATGTTCCATGGGGTCTTCTGGTTTTATTTGGAGGTGGTCTGAGTTTAGCAAATGCTGTTCAAAGTACAGGTTTAGCCATATGGTTAGGCAATCTGATTCCAGGTGGTGTAAGCCTAATTATTATTGTGATTCTAATCGTTACGATGATTATTTTTTTAACCGAACTGACTTCAAATATGGCAACAACTGCTACATTCTTACCTGTTGTTGCAGCAATAGCATTTCAGTCCAATTTCGATCCTCTATTGGTTACTGCAGCTGTTGCGATTGCTGCTAGTTGCGCTTTTATGCTTCCAGTTGCCACTCCTCCAAATGCAATTGTCTTTGGTTCAGGATTAATTAAAGTCCCTCAAATGGCTAGAGCCGGTTTCCTTTTAAATATTATTGGGATAATTCTAGTGTCTTTAGTTGCAATCTTTCTAGTTCCAGCTTTTTTACTCTAGATTAGTTTTACCTTTCGCTGATGCTCCTGGCCTCCTGGTATCAGCTACTCCATAAATAAATGGCTCTTTTACAAATATAGCTTGAACACTTCCCATGGAAGAAGCTTGAACTGGTTCATGGCCTTTTTTTTCTAAAAGGCTAATAGTGTCTTTACTAAAACCTGTTTCTAGTTCTAATTTTCCTCCTAACCTCTGATTAATTCTGGGGGCTAGGACAGCTTCAGCAAAGCCCATTTTATGGTCTATTACATTTGAAACAACTTGAGAAACGATATTAGGTATTCTTCCACCGCCCGGCGAACCTAAAACCATAAATAAATCAGAACCTTTAGTAAAAACCATAGTTGGTGTTTGTGTGCTTATCATTCTTTTACCTGGCTCTAATTTATTAGCAGGACTTGTACTTAGACTTATCTTTTGAGATTTTCCGTATTGATGAGAAAAATTCCTCATCTGATTATTCAATAAGAATCCTGCTCCAGGTACAGTCACACCTGACCCAAATGAAGAACCAAGAGTATAGGTGTTTGATACAGCATTTCCTTCTGAATCAATTACAGAAAAATGAGTAGTATCAGGACTTTCATCTATAACTATAAAATTTCCGGGATATATTTCATTAGAGGGTGTGGTTCTTTCTAAGTTTATAGAGCCTGCTCTTTTTTCAGAATAGCTTTTATCGATCATATCTTTAATAGGTACATCAAAGTAATCTGGATCTCCGTGATAGCGAGTTCGATCTGCATATGCTCTCTTCATGCTCTCTGATAAAAGATGGATACTATTAGCTGAATTGTGACCTTCCTTTTCTAAATTAAAATTTTCTAAAATATTTAAAGTTTGTAGCAAGACTATTCCACCACTTGCTGTAGGAGGCATTGTTACAACTTGATAACCTCGATAATCTATCGAAATTGCAGTTCTTGCTTTAGCCTCATAGGCAGATAGATCTTCTTCAGTAATTAAACCTCCATTATCTTTAGAAGCTTTTGCTATAAGTCTGGCTGTCTTGCCATTGTAGAAACCTTCCTTACCCTTTCTGCTGATTAGTCTTAAAGTTCTTGCAAGTTCTGGTTGAACTAGTAAGGAATCTGGAGATAAAGAATTTAAGTCTGAATCATAAAATTTTTCTTTACTAGTTTGATCGTCCAATAAAGAGACCTTGCCAAAGTTTAAAGCTTGATATAAGTCATAGGTAACCTTAAAACCTTTAGATGCTAGATCAATGGAAGGCTTAAGAACTTGTCGTAAAGATAGAACCCCATGCTCTTCGTGAGCTTTTATTAATCCAGCTACTGTTCCAGGGACTGCTGTTACCAAATAGCCATATCTAACGACTCCATCTTTTTTTAGAAACATGTCGCTCTTAGCTCTATTTGGAGCAGAGGACCTGTAATCTATTGTCGAAACTTTTTTGGTAGACTTATCATATATAAGCATAAAACCACCGCCACCTAAGTTGCCTGCTCTTGGTAAAGTTACTGCCAATGCAAATCCTATTGCAGTAGCTGCATCCACTGCATTTCCTCCTTGGTCTAAAATTTGATAGCCAACGTCAGTAGCAATCTGGTTCTGACTTACCACCATATTTGAATTTGAAATGACGGGATGAACTCTATCCGTGTACCTAAAGATTGAGTCTTTTGCTGCTTCTAAGGTATCAAAGCAAAAGATTAGAATGAGAAAATATGAGAATGGAATAAGTTTGCTTATCATAATCTAAGGGCTAACGGCTACTGCCCCAGAAGAAGGTCTTCTTGGATCTGCAGCACCATAAAAATAATTATCTTTCCGTAAAATAGCCTGAACACTGCCCATAGTCCAAGAAGGTTTTATTTTATGGCCTCTTTCTTCTAATAAAGATATCGTGTCTGAACTAAAACCTTCTTCTAACAAAAGCACATCGGGTAACCACTGATGGTGTATTCGTGGACTTATTACTGCCTGCTTAACATTCATGTCATGTTCAATTACATTAAGTGCTACTTGTAAAACAGTAGTAATTATTCTACTGCCACCGGGGCTTCCTAAAACAAGATAGGGATTACCGTCTTTAAAAATAATTGTAGGAGTCATAGAACTTAAGGGTCTTTTTTTAGCTTCTATCTCATTTGCTTCAAATCCAACTAGACCATAAGCATTTGGAACACCTCTCTTTGAAGAGAAGTCATCCATTTCATTATTCATGAGAATTCCTGTTCCTGGAATTACTATGCCCGAACCATAAGAAAAGTTAAGTGTATAGGTGTTTGAAACAACATTGCCTTGATCATCCATAACAGAGAAATGTGTAGTGTCTGGACTCTCATAAGGCAAAGGATCGCCGCTCAAGATATCTTTAGAAGAGGATGCTTCAGTTAAGGAGATTTCCTTTAATAGTTCTTTTGCATATTTTTTATTTGTTAGACCCATCAAAGGAACTGATACGAAATCAGTATCTCCTAAATACTTACTTCTATCCGCATAAGCTCTCTTCATAACTTCTGACATCAAGTGTATGGATTCTGCTGAACCAAATCCCATCTCATGTAAAGAATATGGTTCTAACATGTTAAGCATTTGAATCAGGTGTACGCCTCCAGAACTACTAGGGGGCATTGATACAATCTCATAACCCTTATAAGACCCCTTGATAGGAGTTCTCTCTTTAACCTGATAGTTTGCTAAATCACTAGCGTTTATAAGACCACCATTTCTTTCCATTTCATCTACGATCTTGGATGCAACTTCTCCTTTATAAAAGGCATCTGGACCTTGTTCTTTTATTTTCTTCAAACTCCAAGCAAGATCCGGCAGCTTAAGTAACTCTCCAGCCTTATAAGCAGTTTTATTTGGCTTGTAATATGCTTCAGATGTTGCTTGATTTGCTGTAAGACGATCTTTGCGACTATTTAATGCTGAAGATAAATCATGAGGAACTACAAAACCTTCCTCAGCTAATTTAATTGCTGGTTCTATAACTTCAGCCCATGAAAAAGTTCCGTATTTTTCTAATGCGTAATGTAACCCTGCTACAGTCCCTGGTACACCAGCAGACAAAAGTGAATACGTGCTTTTTTTTCTATCGTAATTTCCCTCTTTATCAAGGAACATATCTCTTGTTGCGCCACCAGGGGCCATTTCTCTGTAGTCGATAGCAATAGTTTTATCTAATTCATTCAAATGAATTAGCATAAAACCTCCTCCACCTAGATTTCCTGCCCTGGGAAGAACAACTGCTAAAGCCAATGCAGTTGCAACAGCAGCATCTACTGCATTACCACCTTCTCTCAAAACCTCAGCCCCAACTTGACTGGCTATTTTTCGCTGACTTACAACCATACCTCCAGTTCCTATCTCTGGGTGAGAAATAGAGTTGTAATCAATAATAGGAAGCTGTTCTGTTTTAGCTGCAACAAATGCAGTAAACAAAAATACTACTAAGTAAAGATATAATCTTTTAGTCGTCAATTGCTGCATATACTAAAGCTTCAAAATCCGTTCTTAATGGCCATGGACTACCTAAAAGCTGCGTCATAGCGACAGCTACCAACTCTTCTTTTGGATCAATCCAAAAAATAGTAGCTGCTGCACCTCCCCAATAATATTTACCTTCAGAACCAAATTCCCCAGCAAGTCCTGGGTCAGTAGTTACTCCAACAGTAAGACCAAACCCTGTACCACCAGATATATATCTCGACATGTCAGAATTAGTTATAACTCTTTCACTTAAATGATTACTAGACATAAGTTCAACTGATTTTCTACTTAATATTCTTGTTTTTCCAAGCACTCCACCATTTACAAGCATTTGAGTAAAGGTTAGGTAATCCTTAGTGCTTGAAACTAAACCAGATCCTCCATCAAATAAAGTCGCTTTATTTAGATATGGGCTGGTTTTCATTGGATCAACTAAAGCCATCAACCTCCTCTCCTTACCAAGCGATTTACTCAACTCCGGTGAAAGTCTTCTAACGCCCATTGGGGAAGCATAAAGACTTGTAAATCTCTCAGCTTTATCTTCAGACACTTCAAAGGATGTATCTTTCATTCCAAGTGGATCAAAGATCCTTTCTTTTAAAAAGACATCAAAAGTTTTACCTGAAGCCCTTTCAATGACACAGCCAAGGACATCCATACCCATACTATAAGTATATTTTGCTCCTGGTTGATGCATCAAAGGAGCTTTGGAGGCAAGTGCTGAAGAAAATGAACAAACGTCAGGAAATGCTTTAGTTGAGGTAGCAAAGGATCCGCTATCTAAATCAGAAACTGCAGTCATATTATCTATAAAGAAATAAGGAGTTAGTTGATTCTCTTCATAAATTTCTCTTAATTGTTTGTTGGCCGTAAAAGAATAAGCTATTCCTGAAGTATGCGTAGCTAAATCCCTAATTGTGATAGGTTTATTAAGTTTTTCATTGGCAATAGAACCATCTTCATTAACTTTCATAACCTTGGTAGAAGCAAATTCAGGAATATAGATTGAAACAGGATCGTTCAGTCTTACCTTTCCTTCTTCAATTAAAATCATCAACGCAACACCCGTAATAGGTTTGCTCATTGAATAAATTCTAAATAAGGAGTCTTCTTTAAGAGGTATTTCATTCTCTAGATCAGCAAAACCCTGCGTTTCAAAATGAACTATCTTCCCCTTTCTAGCTACCGCAGTAATAAGTCCAGGTAATCTACCTTGCGTAACATATTTCGATAAAGAAGGACCAATCTTTTGAAGTCGCTCTTCTGACATACCAGCTTGTCTAGCTTCATAAGATGCAAAAGCATTAAAAGAAACAACAAGGATTAAGAAAGATATTTTGGAAATTATAATTTTTGACATATTTACACCTAACTCCTTTTATTTTCGACATAATAACCCCTTAGAAATAAAAAAGGAAAATATGGAACTACATCTTAAAGACAAGGTTTCGCTGGTTTGTGCTGCTAGCGAAGGTTTAGGTAAAGCTTCCGCCTTAGAATTAGCAAAAGAAGGAGCTAAAGTAGCTATTTGCTCTAGAGATAAGGACAAACTAGATTTAACTAAAAAAGAAATAATTGAGGTTACTGGATCTCAAGTTGAATCTTTTCAGGCTGATCTGGCTTCAAAGGATGAAATAAATGAGCTTCAAGAAAAGGTAAAAAATAGACTTGGGGAAATAGATATTCTAGTCAATAACGTGGGAGGTCCTCCACCAGGAACTTTTGAAAAACATACGGATGAAGAATGGCAAGAAGCAATAAATTTAACCCTGATGTCAGCATTAAGAATGACAAAGCTAGTTTTGCCAGATATGAAGAAAAAGAAATGGGGAAGAATCATTACTATTTCTTCTGTTTCCGTAAAGACACCTGTAAACAACCTCTTTCTAAGTAACTCTATTAGACTTAGTGTATTGGGTTGGGCTAAAGCTCTTTCTGATGAGGTAGCTGAAAAAGGAATTACAGTTAATACTGTCTGTCCGGGAAGCACTAGAACTAATAGGATTACAAGTATCTATTCCCAAACTGCTAAACAGACAAATCAATCCATTAAAGAGATTGAAGAAATGGCAGCTCAGAGCATACCAATGAAAAGAATAGGTGAACCTGAAGAATTGGCAGCCCTTGTAGCTTTTCTAGCTTCAGAAAGAGCTTCTTATATGACCGGAGTTGCTATTCAAGTGGATGGTGGGTCTACTAGAGGTTACTACTGAGAAGGTAAGTTTTCTTTTAATATTGAATCTAATCCAGATTTCTCATTCTTTATATACTTTAAGTAAAGATAATAGACAAAACTAAGAATTCCTGAAAAAAGCGCCGGGGTAGCTAAATAACCTATGTAAAAGTAAACGTCTTTGCCTGAAGGAAAGCCACCACCCATGTACTGCAGACCTCCAATCAATAAAAGAAAAACAATAAAGAATTTAGAAACTTTTTTCCTCCTTTCTTTATAGACCAAAGAACTAGAAATAAGCTCTTCCAAGGAAAACTTGTGCTCTTTATCGTCAATATTAATTGTTAATTGACCTTCAGTGTAATACCAATGCATAGTTTTTAATTTTCAAGTCTATTACCAAGATATAATCTAGTCAAAAAATGGCGGACCGGACGAGACTCGAACTCGCGACCTCCGCCGTGACAGGGCGGCGTTCTAACCAAACTGAACTACCGGTCCAAAGATGCGCATTCTAACAGTAGTTTATAAACAAAATGTAGTTTCTTAAGAAAGAATTATTTAACCCTTATATCAATAGAATCAAACTGAGTTTCTATAACTTCGTTATTTTTAAGATGAACCTCATAAGATTTTTTATCTTTACCAAAGTTAATAGAGGAAAAGACCTCACCATCCTTTAGATGTATTGCACATTCACCTTCTATAGCAATACAAGAGCTCAAAAGGTGATTAGATAAAATTTTATTTACAGCAGGCCTCCTATCCACTTCTTCATCGTAATGAGGGCAACAAGTACCCTTAACAAATCCTAAACATTCCAAGACTCTCAAGTCATCTGACCATGAGTCAGTAATGCCCTTTTCAAACCAACAGATAGCTCCTGCACTTACTCCGCTCATAATTACACCTCGTTCATAGGCTGACCTTAAAAGCACATCTAATCCCCAATCTTTCCATACTGCTAACATACTTTTGGTGTTGCCTCCTCCAACAAAGATTACATCCTGTTTATCAATGAGACTATCTAGGTTCGGTGTCCTCTTAAAAAAATCCAAGTGAACAGGGTTGCAGTCTAGAGCTGAAAAAGTTGAATAGAAGTTCTTTTTATATTCTTGGTCATCACCGGTTGCTGTAGGAACAAAACATATATTTGGATTCTTACGCTTTGATTGATTGAGAATATAACTTTCAATAACTCCTTCTCCAGGGCTTCTACCGAAACCCCCTCCACCGATTGCAATGATTTGTTTTGTCATGATTTCTAACTAAGTATAATCAAACTAGATTATGTGAGGGAAATGAAAATGTTCAAATATACATTCTTAACTTTAATACTTATTTCGTCTCAAATTTCTTTTAGTGATGAATCGATAGATAAATTTATTGATTCCTATCAAGATGAATATCAAAACATAGCCTTAAAAATTTGGGAATTATCAGAAGTAGGTTATCAGGAATACAGAAGCTCTAATCTTCTTCAGGAAAGTTTAAAAAGTAAGGGTTTTAGAGTTAAAACTTTGCCTTATATGCCAACTGGATTTATTGCGGAGTTTGGTGAAGGCAGTCCCGTAATTGGTATTTTAGGAGAATTTGATGCTCTACCTGGTGTTTCTCAAAGTATTTCACCGTTCAAAGAAAAATATAAAAATAATACTGCCGGTCATGCCTGTGGCCATCATCTGTTCGGAGCTGGGTCTGCATGGTCAGCTGTTGTCATAAAAGAATGGCTTTCTAACAACAATAAATCTGGAACAGTAAGGTTTTATGGCACTCCTGCTGAAGAAGGCGGTTCAGGTAAAGTCTACATGGTAAGAGAAGGACTTTTTAAAGATGTAGATGTTGTCTTACATTGGCATCCAGGAAGTGTAAATCATGCTAGTCCTAGAACTTCAAATGCTAATAAATCTGCAAAGTTTACTTTTAGAGGTCAGTCAGCTCATGCTGCAAGCGCTCCGCATAGAGGTAGATCTGCTTTAGATGGAGTCGAGTCAATGAACTTCATGGTTAACATGATGAGAGAACATATTCCACAGGAATCAAGAATCCATTACGTGATTACTAAAGGCGGTCTTGCCCCCAATGTTATTCCTGATGAAGCCCAAGTTTGGTATTACGTCAGACATCCCAAAGAGAAGACCGTGGAAGAGCTTTTTGAAAGAACTGTAAAAGCAGCTCAAGGTGCTGCCAAAGGAACTGAAACTTCCTTAAGTTATGAAGTAATACATGGCAATTATTCACTTTTACCTAATGACACACTTCAATCATTAATGAATGAAAAACTCGTAAACAGGGGTGGTATTGTTTACAACCAAGAAGAAAAAGAATTTGCTGAAGAAATTTATAAAACTTTGCTCAATCCATCTGCCAAGATAGGGGATCAAGAAAAGATTTTACCTTACAGATCCTTCCACGGTTATGGATCTACTGATGTTGGAGATGTTAGTTGGTGGGTTCCAACAGCAGGTGCAAGAATTGCTTCATGGGTTCCAGGAACACCAGGCCATTCTTGGCAAGCAGTAGCCTCAGGAGGTACCAGTATAGGGTTAAAAGGACTAAAACTTGCCGCTGAAGTGCTCTCAGACACTGCCGTAGAAATATACTTAAATCCAAGCATCATACAAAAAGCTGAAAAAGAGAGACTAAGTAGAGCTGGAAAAGATTTTAATTACTCTCCTTTAGTAGGAGATAGAGATCCTCCTTTAGATTACAGAAATTTAGAGTAGAACTTTTTGCCTCTCTTTATCCTAGGTCGATTGTTCTCTTTTCTCCACTTATTGGTATCACGAAGACTGTAAACGCAGCCACAGTACTCTTGTTGATAAAACTCTTCTCTTTTGGAAATTTCAATCATCCTAGAAGAACCTCCCTTCTTTCTCCAATTGAAATCCCAGAAAGTTAAATCTTTATATCTATTAGCTGCTCTTAATCCTGAATTGTTTACCTGATCTAAATCTTTCCATCTTGAAATTCCCAAAGTAGTGGCAAATAAAGAAAAGTTGTTTTCATGAGCAAATAGGGCAGATCTTTCAAACCTCATATCAAAGCACTTAGTACACCTTTCTCCTCTCTCTGGCTCGTTTTCAAGACCTTGAATACGATCAAACCAATTATCCTTATCATAGTCAGCATCAATAAATTTGAAGTCCAATGCTTCACAAAACCTTTTGTTCTCTTCTTTTCTGAGTTCATATTCTTCTATGGGATGAATATTGGGGTTATAAAAATAGACTGTGGTGTCAATACTTGAAGCTGCAAGAGCTTCCATAATTTCTCCTGCACAAGGTGCACAACAACTATGCAATAACAAAGTGGACTCATCGTTAGGTGTTTCCAATCTAGGCCTGTCGTAATTAGATGCTTTTAAATAATCATTCATTGTCTTTACTGTCTTCACCAATTTCTTCCATTCTTTTCAAAGCCCTATTCATTTGTCTTTCACGAGTTTCATGTTTATCAACTGCTTTTAACATAGCTTCTGCTTTTTTAGATAAATCTTCTGTAGAACTTTCAAAATTTTCAAATTCTTTTTTTAGATTTCCAAATTCTACTAAAATTTCTTCTGCCCTTTCATTCAAAGCTAAATTTCTAAAGCCCATATGAATGCTAATTAGATAAGCAGCGAGTGAGTTTGGCCCCATTACCAAAATCCGACTGTCTCGAAAAACTGATTGGCGGAGATCTTCTATTGAATCTATTAATTGCATCAAGCTCTCACTAGGAATAAACATGATCCCTAAATCTATAGTGATTCCTGATTGTGTGTATTTCTCTTTTATATCTTTAGCATCCTTTACTACATGACGTTTTATTGCATTTAAAGCTGTATTTACTAATTCCTTTTCACCTCTATTGGAAGCTTCCATATAGTTGTCATACAAGGCAGAAGGAAATTTGGCATCAATAGGCAATAAACCTTCTGGTAATTTAATAACAAACTCAACCCTCTGCCCCGAACCTTTTATAACCTCACAATTAGCTTCAAATTTATCTTGAGGAAAAATGTCTGTGATAATAGCTTCCAAAGACCATTCACCAAAACTACCTGCCAAGGTACCTCCTGATAAATATCTATTTAATTTACTTAATGGGTCTTGAAAGGATGCTACATCTCTAATTAAACCTTCAATCGACGTTGTCTGAGAAGATAGTGAAGTTTTTATCTCTTTCAATTTAGAATCTTCTTCGGTTTCTTCTTTTCCTCTAGAAGAAAGATAAACATTCCATGCTGCAAGAAATAAGACAACTACTATTAATATTGTGGTTAGATCAATTGTCATAAAGTCTAAATTTGAAGGTTATCTAATTTACTAAACCTTCTAATTAACTGTCCTTTTCTTACATAGTCCATAGCTGATCCGTAATTAAGGAGCTTCTTTTCATTTACTAATCATACACAATTTCATTCTTACAAACATAGCGAACCTGAAAAGTTTGATTTAAAGTGTTTTAGAGTGGTGGGCACGACAGGACTTGAACCTGTAACTTCCACCTTGTAAGGGTGGCACTCTACCAATTGAGTTACGCGCCCATTGAATAGGTCTGCGATTATACAGACTGAAAAAGAAGTTTTTTTGGCTTTTTATTCAATTTGATTTATCAAAAACAAACCCTTGGTAATTCTGTTCAGCAACTTCAGTTATCTTTTCTGTATAAGGAGGTACACCAATAAATGGAAGAAAGTCATTTGCCTTTTCTTCAATGTTAGAGCCGTTGTACCAGGAATTACAAGACTTATAGACAGTTTGGTCTGCAACCTCATTAACTAAATCCATCCACTCCTCTTCAACTGCTGTCGTTGATTCTATAACTTTTTTATTGTTGTCCCGCATCCATTCTATGCATTCACTAATCCATTCAACATGAAGCTCCAAAGAAGGCACCATATTCGATAAAACAGAAGGACTTCCTGGTCCAGTTACAGTAAAAAGATTAGGAAAATTAGATATACCTAATCCCAGGTAAGACTTAGCTCCATTTTTCCATTGATCTTTAAGGGAGATTCCTTTTCTACCCTTTATATCTATTCTAGTTAAAGCCCCTGTCATGGCATCAAAACCAGTAGCTAGGATTAAACTATCTACCGAAAATTCTTCGCCAGCTATTAACCCTTCTTTTGTAATCCTTTCAATGGGGTTTGTGTTCAAATCAATCAAAGTTACGTTTTCTTTATTGAAGGTCTCAAAGTAACCAGTATCCACACACAACCTTTTACAGCCGATGGTAAATTTAGGACTTAACAATTCTGCTACTTCAGGATCTTTGACTATTTCTTTGACTTTATTTCTTACAAAAGAAGCAGCCATCTCATTGGCATCCTTATCCATCATCAAATCAGCATAGGCCCCCAAAAAACCTAGACCTTCTTTTTCCCAATGATTATTGAACTTTTCAAACCTATCTTTCTCATTGGCTTCTGTAGCCAGCGCTTCAACTTCCAAGCCTGCTATACCGAAACCGTTCTCCCAGTTTTCTTTACGAAACTCCAGGTATCTTGATTTAACTTCAGCCTCTTCTTCAGGATCCATAGGGGCATTGTTGGAAGGTATAGAATAGTTTGCAGTTCTTTGGAAAACATAAAGATGCTTTGCTTGCTCAGCAATTACTGGAATTGACTGAATGGATGATGATCCTGTTCCTATAATGGCTACAGTATCACCTGTAAAATCAACTGGATTTTGTGGCCAGTTCCCTGTATGTAGTAGCTGCCCCTTAAAATTATCTAAGCCTTCAAAGTCAGGTGTGTTAGGAGCAGAAAGACATCCAGTTGCCATGACGCAGAACTTAGCCTCTATTTCTTCCTTGTTAGTTTTAATTAACCAAACTGACTTATCCTCATCAAAAATTGCTGAAATCACTTCAGTGTTAAATTCAATACCGTCTCTTAATTCAAATCTATCAGCAACGTGATTTAAATAATCAAGTATCTCAGGTTGCGCTGAATACTTTTCACTCCACTTCCACTCTTGCTGAAGATCTTCATCAAATTGATAGGAGTATTGAAGAGAAGGAATATCGCATCTTGCTCCAGGGTATCTATTCCAGTGCCAGGTACCCCCTAATTGATCTGCTTTTTCAAATACTCCTACTGAAAAACCAGAAGACCTTAATTTATGCAGGAGATAAAGGCCAGAAAAGCCTGCACCTACAACAGCTACATCTAATTTTCTTAATGACATTGGGCAATTTTCCTTTTAATAAAAATATTTCAACAAAAAGTTCATTGTTTGGCAATTGATTCTGCTCTTAGATGAAGATATTTAACAAAAACTAAGGACTCAGAACCTCCAGCTAACTTTTCAGCTTGTTTCCATAGTTTTTTATCTTTTTTACCTTCTTTGAGCTCTTTGATTACTGCTCCAAAGTGTAATCTTGTTGCTTGTACCAATTTTTAACCTTAAACCTTTTTTAGAAACTTTAAATTAAACACTTTATCTAGTGACTAGATTAATAGAAAATTATATTCTCTATAAGTAAATCATTTAACAAAATTTTTAATCGTTATGAGTAATCCACTATTAGCCCCTCAAATCAAAAGTAAATTAGACACCTCCACTAAAACTTTTGAAGAAAATAAAACTGCAATGATGGAGAAGTTAGAAAAAATAGAAGAATTATTAGATTATGTTGAACTGGGTGGTGGAATGCACCATCACGAAAGGTTAGCTGCTAGAGGGAAAATGGCAGTGAGAGATAGAATAGCTAATTTTCTAGACCCTGATACTCCTTTCTTAGAAATTAGTCCTCTAGCAGCCTATGACTCTGCTTATCCAATAGGAGGAGGAGCTGTAGCTGGAATAGGAATAGTTGGTGGTACTGAAGTAGTAATCTTTGCAAATGATCCGACTGTATTAGCTGGCGCTATGCATGCTTATTCGACTAAGAAGTGGACTAGGGCTATGGAAATAGCTAGAGATAATAGGTTGCCTTATGTTCAATTTGTGGAGTCAGCAGGAGGCGATCTTAGAATGGGAGGTAAAGGGAGCAGAGGAAAATCTGCCCCTCCAATCATGGGAGGTCACTTTGCTGAGTCCGGAAGAACCTTCTATGAAATAACGGAATTATCAAAATTAAGAATTCCTACTATTTCAATAGTTTTTGGTTCGTCCACAGCGGGAGGTGCCTATCAACCCGGTATGTCTGATTACAATATTTTTATAAAGAAACAATCCAAAGTATTCCTTGGTGGTCCACCTTTAGTAAAAATGGCTACAGGAGAAGAGTCTGATGATGAGACACTTGGAGGAGCACAAATGCATGCTGAAACATCTGGTTTAGCAGACTATCTTGCTGAAGATGAAATGGATGCTATTCGGATAGGTAGAGAAGTCGTTTCTCATTTAAATTGGAGAAAAAGAGGAAACAAGCCATTAATTAAACCTGAAGAACCTATTAATGATCCAGAGGAACTTCTGGGGTTAGTTGATCCAGATCTGAAAAAACCATTTGATATAAGAGAAGTTGTAACGAGAATAACTGATGGGTCAAGATTTGAAGAATTTAAACCTTTATTTGGGCCCAATATTGTTTGTGGGTTTGCTTCTATCCATGGTTACCAAATTGGGATCTTAGGAAATAACGGAGGAATTATTTATCCAGATTCAGCTCAAAAAGGTGCCCATTTTGTGCAACTTTGTAATCAAATAGATATCCCAATTCTTTTCTTGCAGAACGTTACAGGCTTTATTGTTGGAAAAGATTATGAGAGGGCTGGCCAAATTAAAAAGGGAGCTCAATTCCTAAATTCTGTTTCTAATTCCAATGTACCTCATTTAACAGTTATTGTCGGTTCTTCGATAGGAGCTGGAACCTATGCAATGTCAGGAAGAGCTTATAACAACCGATTTACCTTCATATGGCCTTCAGCAAAAATAGCCGTCATGGGACCTAAACAAATTGCCGGTGTTATGTCGATAGTTAGAAGAGGACGAGCAGAGAGGAAAGGAGAAAAATTTAACGAAAAAGAAGATGCTCAAATTGTGGCTATGGCTGAAGCAATGCAGGAAGAAGGATCTTTAGCTCTTAGAGCTACTAGTGCTATTAGTGATGATGGGATCATTGATCCAAGAGACACTAGATCAGTAATAGGAATGTGCCTATCAATTGTTAATGGAAAAGAAGTTGAAGGTGCACCAGGATATGGAGTCTATAGATTATGAAGTATCAAAATTACCATAAGTTACTTATTGCAAATAGAGGCGAAATTGCTTGCCGAATAATTAGAAGTGCTCACGACATGGGTATAAGTTGTGTGGCTGTTTATGTCGATGCAGATGCGGATTCCCCTTTTGTTAAGATGGCAGACGAAGCCATTAGACTCACTGACTCTTACCTTAACTCAAAAGAAATTATTAAAGCTGCGATTGATACTGGAGCGGAGGCTATTCACCCTGGCTATGGATTTTTATCTGAAAATGCAAAATTCTCTAGGGATGTTCTAAAAGCAGGTCTGCTTTGGGTTGGTCCATCAGCAAAAGTCATTACTTCGATGGGAGATAAGCTTAAAGCCAAAGATTTAGCCGAAAAAGCAGGCGTCGCTACCCTGCCTATGACTACAGATCCTAAAAAAGCAAAAGACATTGGCTACCCTCTTTTAATTAAAGCTGCTGCTGGTGGCGGCGGAAAAGGTATGAGGATTGTGAATTCCGCTAAAGACCTAAAAGAATCTATAAAATCTGCGCAAAGAGAAGCTAAAACTGGTTTTGGAGATGACCGAATATTTATAGAAAGATATGTTCCAGTATCTCGTCATATAGAAATTCAAATTTTAGGAGACTCTCATGGCAATTTAGTGCACCTAGGAGAAAGAGAATGTTCAATACAACGAAGACACCAGAAAATAATAGAGGAATCTCCTTCACCCAGAGTTGACCCAGAAATGCGGCACCAAATGGGAGAGGCAGCAATAAAGTTAGCTAAAAAATTAAAATATGAATCAGCTGGAACTGTAGAGTTTTTGGTAGATGACAAGAGTGGAGAGTTCTGGTTCCTTGAAGTTAATACCAGATTACAAGTTGAACATCCAGTAACCGAAGCAACAACCGGTATTGA
>CEUS01057275.1_pt1 | contig 18206 bp, 14 predicted proteins | sample 427031 | NCBI WGS metagenome assembly CEUS01 (sample SAMEA2622837, study PRJEB7988) | marine metagenome | biome: marine biome (ENVO:00000447); feature: marine epipelagic mixed layer (ENVO:xxxxxxxxx); material: "saline water (ENVO:00002010), including plankton (ENVO:xxxxxxxx)" | depth 140 m | reverse complement strand
CTAACTGTTGAGAAGACGCTCAATGGTCTTAAACCTTCGATTCCAGGCACATCGGTTCAGTTAACTGGTGGCTTTTCGCGTCCTCCATTCGAACGAACGGAGGAGGTATTAGCGCTCTACGAACTGGCGAAAGCTGTGGCGGCGGAACTTGGTTATGAATTAGGTGAGGGACCTACTGGAGGAGCCTCGGACGGAAATTTAACTGCTTCGCTTGGTATTCCGACGCTCGACGGTCTAGGGGCTGTTGGAGCCGGGGCTCACGCACTTCATGAGCATGTTGAAATCGCTGAACTTCCATGGCGTGCCGCGATGGTAGCCGGATTAGTAGATCGAGTGCGAGAGATGAAGTGAGCGGGCTGATACAATGGAAAGATAGGAAATTTGAGTATGGAAAACACAGTCAAGACGGTGTTTCTTCTAGGTTTACTTAGTGGCCTTTTACTGATGATAGGCGAGTTGCTTGGCGGTCAAAGTGGCTTGCTGATGGCTTTTGGGTTGGCGGTGGTGATGAACTTTGGATCGTATTGGTTTTCTGACAAGGTTGTCTTGAAAATGTATCGAGCAGCCGCAGTCGGTCCGGAGCATCCATTACACCAACTCACCAAGCGATTGTCTGAACGGGCCGGTTTGCCGATGCCACGCGTTTTTGTAATTCCTGATAAATCGCCCAACGCGTTCGCCACGGGTCGGAATCCAAGAAATGCGGCAGTTGCTGCGACTGAAGGAATCCTTCAGGTTCTAGATGAGCGTGAGCTTGAAGGTGTTATTGCACATGAGCTCGCTCACGTGAAAAATCGGGACATATTGATTAGCTCGATTGCAGCCACAGTTGCCGCAACCGTGATGATGATCGCTAGGTGGGCCCAGTTTGCAGCAATTTTTGGTGGTTTTGGGGGAAGAGATGAACGTGGTGGTTCGAACCCGGTTGCACTGATCGGAATGATGATTTTTGCGCCGCTGTCAGCGATGCTCATTCAGGCTGCTATTTCGAGGTCGCGGGAGTTTGCTGCTGACCGAGGTGCGGCTGAAATTGTTGGAAGTCCGTACGGCCTTGCTGATGCTCTAAAAAAGATTGAAGCGGCAGCCCGCCGAATTCCGATGGAGGCCAATCCAGCTACCGCGCATATGTTCATAATGAAACCGTTTTCAGGTCGAGGCTTGATGGCGCTTTTTAGTACCCATCCGCCAACTAAGGAGCGGATTGAGCGGTTACTTGGATCGACTTAGGCAGATTGTGGTTGGGCGAATTCTGGCGTCCAACGGCTTATACGAAATCAATGGCTTCCTTACCTTGGGTTACTCAGGTATGCGGATTCCGTAAGGATTCACAGTCTAAGAATTTGCACTAGACGTAGCACTACACTGCAACCACTCAGCTTTCTCGGACCGGTTGTGATGACAGCTGGAAAACGACAGCGCAGACAGAAGCAACATCGTACGCAAACCAAGGATCGGAACCGATCAGCTCTACGAGAGAGTGATCTGTCCGTTGTTTGGAATTTGTGGGTCTCAATCTGGTTGCCGGTTGCTCTTTTCGGGGTTTCCCTAGTTCCTCGAATCAGTCAGAACCCGATCCTCAGTCGATCCATTTGGTCAGCAGCCGTAATGATCGCTGTGTGGCAGGTCTTGCTCTACTTAGAGGTAAAACGGACGGCAGCCCCAAAAACTTTAACAGTCGAGTTGAGATCACAGCATTACATTCAGGCCGCCGTACAGGCGATGGTGTTTGCCTACTGGGGTTATTACTGGCGCCCGGTCTATGACCATACGTGGTTGTTGGTAGCACAGCTTTTGTTTGCCTATGCGTTTGACATGCTGCTGTCGTGGTCGCGGCGGAAGACCTATGTTCTTGGATTTGGTCCTTTCCCGATTATCTTCAGTACCAATCTGTTTCTCTGGTTCAGAGATGACTGGTTTTATCTGCAATTTGTGATGATCGCCATTGGATTCTTAGGGAAGGAGTATGTGCGTTGGAATCGTGATGGTCGGCGTGTCCACATCTTTAACCCTTCGGCATTTTCGCTCGCCATCTTCTCTCTCATTCTTGTTGCTACTGATACGACGAGTCTTACTTTTGGCCAAGAGATCGCCACGACTTTGAGCCTTGCACCTCAGATCTACCTGTTCTTGTTCTTGATTGGCTTGGTGGTCATGTATTTTTTCTCGATTACCCTAGTGGCTGGGTCGGCAGCAATAGTTCTGTTTGGTTCTAGCGCCTTGTACTCGACGCTAACGGGAACTCCGTATTTCATCGATTCTGAGATTCCAACGGCGGTATTTCTTGGTCTTCATTTACTGGTCACTGACCCATCAACTTCGCCACGCACACAGATTGGGAAGGTTCTCTTCGGTGTTTTATACGGCGTTGGTGTGTTTGGTCTTTATACTTTGCTCGGTGCTATCGGCATACCGACTTTCTATGACAAGTTGTTGTGTGTCCCTTTACTTAATTTGAGTGTCAAAGGGATTGACGGATTAGTTAGAAGTCTTAGTGCCCGGAGTGGTCTCAGTCGCTTGCAGATTATGTGGACACCTGAACGAGCAAATCTTTTGTATATGGCGATTTGGATTCTGTTCTTTGGCGTGATGACGCTACAAGGTTCAACTGACGGGAGGCACCGTGGTGACACGATTCCCTTCTGGGAGCAGGCGTGTGCCGATGGGCGCCGTGGGGCGTGCGATCGATTACTGCAAATTGAATCTTCGTACTGCAGTGATAACTCTGGATGGGCCTGTAATCAACTGGGTCAACATTATACCGAAGGAAATGTGGTCGAGGCGGATACCGATCAAGCACTTCGTTATTTTTCGAGAGCCTGTGAACTCCGTTTTACAGCTGGCTGTCTAAATGTGTTGACACCCGGCCGGATTGAGCAAGCTAATCCAAGGCCGCTTGATCTCCGACTCTTACTCCGCGAGGGCGGCGGTAATTTGATGGAGATGTCAGAGTCGGATCTCTACGCTCGAGCGTGCGAGCATCGGTGGTTATTTGCCTGTGATGGGATTCCTGGGGCAGGGGCTGCACTTGGCTTCTAATGTCTCAGACGCGGCGGTCGGTCGTGGACCAGTCGGTGGCATAGTAATTATCCTACTCATTTGCGTCGTGTCAGCGTGGCTCTACACTCAACGGCCGGCGCTACTTGTCACGTCGTCAAGTTCCAATTCGACGGTGAGGGTTGATTTGTCCGAACTTGAAGGTTTCCGACCAGATTCTTGGTTTCTTCCGGATGAAGAACTTTTGGGTTTTGTTGAGGTTCCCGCCGGGCCGTTCCTGATGGGCAGTGACCCCAACCACGATCAAATGCTTTTTGACAACGAGCGTTGGGTACCGTCGGGTGGTCGGGAGTTAGTACATCTTCCAACCTACTACATTGGCCGGTACGAAGTTACTGTTGCGCAGTTTAATATGTTTGTCGAAGCAACTGGATTCCGTGTCGATGACGGATCACTAGCGAGACCGGCCAATCATCCCGTGACTCATATTTCGTGGCCGGACGCTCTAGCTTACTGTCGATGGCTTGAGAGCAGTCTGTTAGGGTCGCCAACGACGCCTAATGTTCTAAGAGCATTAATAGAAAATGGTTGGCATGTCAGCTTACCGACGGAAGCAGAATGGGAGAAGGCGGCACGGGGTTCGGATGGACGCATCTTTCCTTGGGGAGATACCCCGAGGCGAGACCGGGCTAATTTTGATGCCGCTGATTCTGCTCCGGTTGGCAGTTTCAATTGTCCCGAGTGCCCATTCGGCTTATTCGATATGAGTGGTAATGTCTGGGAGTTGACTAGCAGTGCATATCAACCCTATTCATCCCCTCCGAGCGATGACCTCACTGCACTTTCCCAGGATGCGCTCTGGGTTATGCGTGGTGGTTCATATAGTGATTCCTCGAGAAACGTTCGTGCCGCTATCCGCGGTGGGGCCGACCCAGGCGCGCGACGTTCATTTATCGGATTCCGGGTAGTGCTTAGTCAGAGCGTTCCTTGAGCGCTTTCAATATGTTCGTGACTTGACGTTGGTAGACACTAGTGGCATATTTTCCTGCGTAGAGTCGTCCATAACCTTCGACAAGACGTGGAAATGCTTTTTAAAGAAAGTCCATGAAGTGCTTTCGTGCTCCACCTTCGAGATGCACAACTGACCCGCTTACATAGTTAGCCCCGTGATCGCTGATGGCTTTTATCGTTCTTTCAATCTTTGTTGGATGAGATGTGATGCCGGGCACGGTCGGAGCCATCAGGGCACCTGATTCGCTTTTTATTCTCATATTGTTACGAACTTGGTTACATCGTGTCAGGAAAGGCCTTCTGTGGTGGTTTAGTGGTCAAAATTCCGCCAGTATTGGAGCAAATCCTGCAATGTCGTTTCTAGTGAAATCTGTGGATTCCAGCCTATTTCGTTCTTGATTCTTGAGCGGTTACCAAGCAGTAATGGGTTATCGCTTGGTCGGAGTCTCGATTCGTCCACTGTGACAGTCACGGGCACTTTGGCCAAATCGATGAGGTGGCGAAGCACGTCTCGCATTGGGTATGCCATTCCTGAACAAACGTTGTACGGGCGACCCGATTTACCGTGTTCCATTAACCTCATGTAGGCTCGAACGGTATCGCGAACGTCCGTAAGGTCACGTTTGGCATCAAGGGCTCCTACTTTAATAATCGGCGGGGCTTTTTTTTTTTCGATACGGGCAATTTGTTGAGCGAAACTTGACGCGGCGTAGGACACCGATTGACCAGGTCCAATATGTGTGAATGAACGGGGCAACAAGATTTGAAGGCCATCTTCTACATACTGCTGGGCGAGCATCTCTTGTCCGAGTTTGGACAGACCGTAAGGACTAACTGGCCCGACTGGCGCATTTTCATCGATTGATTGATCTGCCGGTCGGTAGACGAGCGCAGACCCTGTTATTAGGATTCTGCATTGGATTCCAGTTGATGAAACCGCCTTCAAAAGGTTGTTTGTAGCCAGAATGTTTCCTTCTAAAGAGTTAAGTGTGCGATCCCACGAATTGTGAACGCTGGCGGCACCTGCGCAATGGTAAATTCTCGTGGGCTTGAGCTCGAGAATAGTCTTTCTGACGATCTCATACTTAAGAAGGTCGATCTCTTGCCAACGGATAGACCTCGCCGTGTCTCGGTCTGTGTCTGGCGGAGCACTTGATGGGCGCCGCCACGCGGCGATCCTAAAATTCTTTGCCGCCAGAGCTTCAAGGAGATGACGGCCAACAAACCCGGCCGCTCCGGTTACCAGAACAGCTGGTGGGTCGCGGAAAACACTCGTGCTGTCGTCCAACTGTTTCCAGATCATAGTTGTTGGCCATATTGTTTTTGGTAGTAAGACCGATAACTTTCGTCGGTGTGCTTAATTGGCCGCCACCACCATTCATTGGACTGGTACCAGTTCACTACTGAAACAAGGCCATCATCAAAGGGCACATTCGGTTTCCAACCAAGTCCGCGAAGTTTGGTCGTATTAAGTGAGTACCGACGGTCATGTCCAGGGCGGTCGTCGACAGGTTTAATGAGTGATGCCGGGCGATCGAGGATCTCAAGAATTCGATGCGTTAATGTCGCGTTGGTAACCTCGTTTTCTCCGCCGATGTTGTATACCTCGCCAGGTTCTCCGTGTTCCAGTAAAAGGTCGAGTGCGCGACAGTGGTCATCTACATGGAGCCAGTCGCGAACATTTTGACCGTCTCCGTACAAAGGCAAAGACTGGTTGTCCATGGCGTTCGTGCTGAAAAGAGGAATGATTTTCTCTGGGAACTGCTTGGGTCCGTAGTTGTTTGAGGCGCGAGTAATGATAACTGGCACATTGTAGGTCGACCAATAACTGTACGCGAGACGGTCTGCGCCAGCTTTGGTGGCTGCATAAGGGTTTCTGGGAAGGAGCTCATCACGTTCAGTTGACGATCCTTCCGCTACGCTACCATAGACTTCATCGGTGGAGATCTGAATGAACTTCTGTAGTCGAGACGAAGTTCGCGCCGCATCGAGTAGAACAAAGGTGCCGTAGACGTCGGTAGTCACAAAGTTACCAGCACTTTGAATCGAACGGTCCACATGCGTCTCGGCAGCAAAATGTACAACGATGTCTGCATTCTTGACCAATTCCTGTGCAAGCGCTTGGTCTGCTACGTCTCCCTTTACGAACTTATGGCGCGGGTTACCATCGTGTTCCTGAAGATTTTCATGCCGGCCGGCGTAGGTGAGTTTGTCGAGGGTCGTAATTTGCCAGTCTGGATGAACCTTCAGGGCGTAGCTGACGAAGTTACTGCCGATAAAACCAGCTCCACCCGTAACAAGGACATTAACCATCTTTTCGGGCCCAGTCGTAAGGCAGTGTTCCGTGAGCTTCCAACCGGTATTCGTCCGGATCATCATAGTGATAGAGCTCGGTCGGAACGTTAACTACTGCGGAAGCCTCGGAGCTGATACATTTCCAACCGTGATAAACGAGGTTAGGTACTTGGACTAACATCGGTTTTTGGGTTCCCAGAAAGAACTCGTTAACGATACCTTCTGTGGTCGAACCTTTTCGAGTATCGACTAAGACCAACTTCACCATTCCTGTAACGCATGCAAAGTTGTCAATCTGATGTTTGTGATAGTGCCAGGCTTTAACAACTCCGGGGTATGTGGCTGAGACATACACTTGCCCGAACTTTTCAAAAAAATCGTCGTCGTTTCGAAGGATCTCCATGAGCCAACCTCTCTCATCTGGTACTAAACGGAGCAGCTTTGTTTTGACACCTTCAATTATTGGTGTCTTACCTTCGGTCTTGGTGTACGACGCAGGTTCGGTCACAACTGTCCTCTTTCTCTTAAACTAGTGCACTGGTCACCATTGAATGCCGACTTCAGAGTTGTCGCCAAGCATAAAACGGTAGGCTGATGGTTTGACTGGCTGCCGGTAGATTCGGACATTACGCCCGATAAGACTGTCGGCCACGCGGTTACTGAGGTCGGTCAGAGAGCTACCTTCCAGCACGATGGAATGTTCGAGTTCTGACCCCCGGATCTCCACATTATTCATAATTGAGGTGAATGGTCCGATATAGGCGTGTTCAATGCGTGTATTGGTGCCGATAATCGCTGGTCCTCGAATTACCGAGTGTCGGATTACTGCTCCCGGTTCAACGACGATTTTGCCTTCGATTTCACATTCTGGACCAACGTCACCGTCGATCTGTCTAGATAGAGTCTCCAAGATAAGACGGTTGGCTTCCAATATATCCTCCAGCTTGCCCGTGTCCTTCCACCACCCCTCAACGATATGCGGCCGAACTACTTTCCTGTGGTCAATAAGGTCCTGAATCGCGTCAGTGATTTCAAGTTCGTTACGTAGACTGGGCTTAATACGTTTTACCGATTCAAAGATTTCCGGTCCAAACAAATAGACTCCAACCAGCGCGAGGTCGCTTTTTGGTTTCTCTGGCTTTTCAACCAGTCGCACCACCGTATTACCATCGAGTTCGGCGACGCCGAAGCGCTGCGGATCAGGGACTTGGGTTAATAAAATCTGTGCGGCCGGCCGCTTTGTGGAGAACTGCTCGACCAGTGGTTTGATGCCGCTTGCTAGAAGGTTATCGCCAAGATACATCACGAAGGGTTGGTCGCCGAGGAACGATTCACTGATCAGCACCGCGTGGGCTAGTCCCCTTGGAGCGTCTTGTTCTATAAAAGTCACCGAGATATCCCACTGGGAGCCATCTCCAACGGCTTTATGAATCTCTGATTTGGTGTCACCTACGACGATACCGATGTCATTGATGCCAGCAGCCGCTAGCGCTTCAATTCCGTAAAAGAGAATTGGTTTGTTCGCTATAGGCACCAGTTGTTTCGCACTGGTATATGTCAACGGGCGTAAGCGTGTACCTTTACCCCCACTGAGAATTAAACCTTTCACTGATATATTCCTCCGCCTCCACCAAAGGCACCTAAAACGTTGGCAAACGTGCCTAGGCCAGCCAGCGTAAACGACAAATTCAAGCGACGATCTTGGGGGATAGGCGTTCGAATACCAAGTCCTGCGAAATTGAATGTTTGATACTCAATGCCGACTCCACAGCATTGTGCATTGTAGTAGACGATCAGACGTTGTTGGAGAAACCGACTCCTGAGAAGGTCATAGTTGAATTGGTACGCGCCGCCGAGAGTGTTTTCACGGTTTTGCAGGCGCGTAAATACATTGAGAAAGTGGTCAAGTTGATTAGGATTATCGAATCCAGGTAAATCTTCGATAAAACGACGTTGACTCCAACCCGCGGTGGCTTGCAATAGTCCCTTGAAGTCATAGCTCCCGTCCGCACCGATCGTTCTGATTGATCCAAACTGAGTGTCATATTCGGTCCGTAAAGATGCACTGAGGTCGTTTGTTGGTTCCGTGCGAACCATTAGCGCGATAGGCGAAAAATTGGATGGTGGTGTGTCATTGAAGCTGGTTGAGAAAGCGCGATCGAATTGGGCTGCTCGGTCATTCGTATAGTAAGTTTGCGTCAAGGCGACATTCAGTATTTCACGTGCTACACCAGCATTTGCTCCACCCGAAAGACGGGCATAGATACGGTTGTTCAAGCCATAAGTAATTTCTGTACCTCCCAGAATCGAGTCGATACCTTCATTCTGAATAATCCGATCGAAATTATTGACTGCGGTTAGTCGACGTAGCGTCATGTAGGGTTCGATAACGTGCTTGATACGTTCTGAGTAACCGCTGTTTGGAGTGTCCCATATTCTGACAAAGCTTGGTCCTGTAATCTGCGACTGCAACTCGAAGAAATTTCTACCGATACCAGTGGGAATCTGTTCGTCGGTTGCAGTGTCAATGCTTTCTGTCCAGTAAGTTGATCGAAACGAGATTCCTGAATTAATTGTGAGAAACGGCCATCGGGTGAACGGAATTTGCAGGGTTGGGTTCACGTCGACCCGTTGCAGCCCGGCGTTTAATTGAGTTTCGTCGCCACCTGGATCGAAGGTGGTCCGTCGCAGCAGTTTTACGTACTGGCTATCAAAAGAGTAATAAAAGGGGGTGCCGGGAATCGCACGTTGACCTTGACCGAAACTGATACTTGGTCCGTTACCCCAGAGTGTTGCCGAATGATCGCCGAAGAACGTTTCATTCGCATCGAAAGTTCCACTGAGTCGATATGCACCCCACGTCCCAGAAATGTTTCCATTCAAGTTGCGCTGCCGATTGGACGCGTCGAATATGTTCGTGTGATACATCTGCTGAACGGTTACATCAGAGAAAAAGTCAATGTTTCCCCTGGCGGTGATGTTTGATGTGATTGGTTGTCGCAAATCTCCACGCAACTCGTAACTACGACGCGCTGGAAGAGAAAAGTCGAAGCCATTTTGTGAGAACGTGCTTTCTGTTTCATTGAGGAAGTAGGCGCGAAAGTTTCCACCGGAACCTTGGGATCCTATGTGTCGGTATTCAGCACCGGTACCCTGCCCACGACTGGTAAACCAGTCATGAAAAAAGGTGGCATCTTGGCTTCGGCCCATAGCCCAAAAGAAGGCGTTACTTAAGCTTGTACCTCGAAATGTGGAAGCTCCATAGGTGGGCATGAGAAACCCTGTAGCACGACCATCTTCCTGAATAGGGTAGTACATTACCGGGAGGTAGAAGACCGGGACGCCTTTGACTTTAAGTACCGTATTTCGCAGTAGGGCATAGTCATCTAGGTTTATCGTGAATTCGTTTGAGATCAGTTCCCAGCGAGGCGTGGGTTGCACACAGCTCGTAAAACCGCCTTGCGAAAGCCGGTAGGTTCTCGGATCAATCTTTTCAATAGTCTGGCCATAGAAATACATGTCTGGTTCTTGTGAACCAAACATGCTTCGTTCGACTTCGTCACCCATGTTTATGGAACCAGTGGCCTCATAGAAGATCCCGGTAAGATCTTCGGTGTTAATTTCAGCTCGTTCAGCGGCCAACCGTGCGCCCTCGGCTACGTAGACGACATTACCTACTGCGTCCAGACGCTTCTCGTCTGCGAAGAAATCAACTTGGTCTGCATAAAACTGCCAGCCTTCACCTTCAAGCTCGACTTCTCCGGTGAGGCGCAAATGATTTTCCCCGAGGATCTCAAAAGTAAACTGACGTGAGTCGAAAGGAAGTTCGGGAAACAGCTGTGCATTTGAACTAGCTGGCAGCACGATCTGGAAGGCCAGAAGTGTCACGAGAACGAATGCATTTCGAATCACCAAGAACATACTACCGCGGTCGACCCTCTGCCGTATTCATAGCAGGGTTGAGAAGTTGGGTTATCTCACCTACGAGGTAAACTGACCCGGCGGCAACTGCGATTTCTTGCTCCAGCCAAGCCGTCTCCAAGGCTGCTTGAGGAGAGTCACTTGTTGTCGTTACTATGCCCGGGTGGTTTGCTGAAATACTTGCATTTAGTTCGGTCGCAGACCAAGTACGTTTGGTCTTTAGTTGCACGCATATAACCTTTGTAATGTGGGGTAGCAGAATCTGGATAATTCCATTGACGTCTTTGTCTCTGGACGCTGCGAACATGAGGGGTAATCGTTGAGGATACATTTCAGTTAGGTAGGAGGCCAGTGCCGAAGCGGCGGCTGGATTGTGCGCCGCATCCAAAAGTATATGGCGTCGAGGACCAACCTCCAGTAGTTGCAGGCGTCCTGGCCAGCAGGTGGTTGTCAAGGCGGCTTTAATGGAGGAATACGAGATGGGTAAAATGTCATTGAGTTCTTCTAATAACCGCACCGCGGAACAGGCATTATGAACTTGGTGGCGACCTTGGAGTGACAACTTTAGTGGTCCGTATGTTGCCCGGGGCGTTGTTAATTTCAGTTTGGTGTAATTGTTCTCTATCTTGACATCCGTTGTGACTTGTTTCGGACATTCAATGAGGCGTGCCTCACGCTCGCGACAAACACGTCGGAACACTTCTAGTACGGGCGGCTTGGTGTCAGCAGTGACGACTACAATGCCTGGCTTGATCACACCTGATTTTTCAAAGGCTATTTCTGATAGCGTTTGCCCTAAGAATTGCTGGTGATCAAGATCGACTTCTGTTATTACCGCGCCGATTGGCGTCACAACATTAGTCGCGTCAAATTGTCCCCCCATACCGACCTCCAACACGGCAACTTTGACATCGGATCGTGCAAACCAAGTAAACGCTATTGCGGTAGTCACTTCAAAAAAGGTCGGTGGTGTCTGAAGTTGTCCTGATTTTCGAAGGTTGGTAATAACTTCTTTGATTTCACGGATAAGGTCTGAAAAAACTGAGTGTGTAATCTGTTCTCCATTGACACAAAAACGTTCTTCAAGACGGACGAGATGCGGTGACGTGTATCGGCCTGTCTGCAGATCGTTGGCTCGCAGTGCCTTTTCGATGATTGCAGCGACCGAGCCTTTGCCATTAGTCCCAGCCACAATTACCGACTTAAAAGTTTTTTCTGGATGGCCAAGGGCAGCACACAGTGTATGAATATTTTCAAGCCCGAGCTTGATACCGTGTTGTTCTAGGCTGAACAAGTAATCGAGAGCTTCCGAACCGCTCATAGAGCAGCGTCCGAATTTTCTGGTTGATCAATCGGCGTCGTAGACGCGGATTGATTAGTCAAAAGACGGAGGATTCGAGCCACCGTGCTTTTTAACTCGCTGCGGTGAACCACGATATCTAACATTCCGTGTTTGAGAAGAAACTCACTCCGCTGAAATCCTGATGGAAGTCTCTGGCGAATTGTTTGTTCGATAACTCGTGGTCCGGCAAAGCCGATAAGGGCGTTAGGTTCGGCAACACTAAGGTCAGCGAGCATAGCGAAGCTGGCTGTGACGCCTCCGGTTGTCGGGTCTGTGAGTATCGCTACGTAGGGCAGGGCGGCGCGGTCCAACCTAGCTAACGCGGCGCTGATTTTCGCCATCTGCATTAAAGAAAGTGTTCCTTCCATCATCCGGGCGCCGCCAGAACAACTTACGATAACAAGCGGTATTTTGTGTTCGAGTGCACGTTCGATTGCGCGAGTGATTTTCTCTCCGACTACAATTCCCATACTCCCGCCAATGAAGCCGTATTCCATTGCTACAATCGATATGCTGATTCCGTCTAATTTTCCGACGGCCGCTATGGCCGCTTCTTGGGTGCCGACTTTCGCTTCACTTGACGTCAATCGAGATTTGTAGGGCTTCGTATCATGAAAATTCAACGGATCGGTTGATCGAAGTTCCCGATCGAATTCGGTCCAACTAGCTTCGTCTAGAAGTGAATCAAGTCGTTGGGTCGCAGTCAGCTGCAAATGGTGACCGCATTTGGAGCAGACGCGGAGATTCTTTACAAGGTCTTTTTCATAAAGAACTTTTCCACAACTCGGGCACTTAATCCACAGTCCTGCCGGCATATGTTTTGGAACAGCCGTTGACGCTATCGGGCGACGTGCCTTCTTAAACCAAGCCATCCATCAAACCTTACCTATTTGTGGAACGTAGTACCTGGTACCACCGCCCATGTCCTTTATCTGTTTGACAAGTTCATCGAGTTCTTTATCTGTCCACTTGAGGTTCAATTCTGACGTTTCGACAACGAGTAGTGGTGTTGCGGTGTAGTGATAGAAGAAGTGGGTATAGGCTTCATTGAGTTCACTCAAATAGTGATCGTCTGGAACGGGCATATCAGTGTTGGAACGCCTATAGACTCGAGCACGCTGGTGGAGCACGTTAGTAGGAGTTTGAAGATAGACGACGAGGTCTGGGGCTTTCAGATCGGCCGCCAGAAGATCGTATAGACGTTGATAAATGAATAGTTCGTTGTCGTCGAGGTTTAGGTATGCATAAACCTTGTCCTTGTCGAATAGGTAGTCGCAGATGATAAGTTGATTAAATAGATCCGTCTGGCGAAGTGAAGACTGTTGACGATGTCTATTAAGCACGGAAAACAATTGACTCTGAAACGCGGCTCCAGAACGGCCGTTATACAGATCGGCCACAAATGGATTGTCGGTCTCGTCAAGAATCACAGTCGCGTTCAGTCGAGCGCCGAGGTGCTGAGCGAGCGTCGTCTTGCCGACACCTATCGGACCCTCGATTGCGATGTGGCGGAAGTCCAATATACTTCGCAGTATAGCAGTCTCCGATGCAGAGAACTTTGCATGCTATGATGCCCGCCGCCCGCATGTTTGATTTTCGGACGTTACCATCACGTGAAGATCGGAAGTTGCAGCTGTTTGTGCTTCTTGTTTCCTTCTGCGGAATTGGCACTGCTATCGGCTGCGCTCGTACCCCAACTGTAGTTGTTCCCACACTGCCTACGTTTGACGAAAAAATTAGTTGGATCCTTCGGCTCGAAGATCAACGGTTAATTAGAGATACATCAGATTTAACCAGTTCAGACGATGCGATGGAGAGTCTTGAGGCGGTAGTGCAAGGCGTTCCAATGGAACCGGACTTGGTATTGTTGCTGTCAGATAGTGAGCCTCAAATTAGACGAAGAGCGGCACTCGCCTTGGGTCGACTTGGTCTTCAAGAGGCGGTTAAGCCACTGATTTCTTCGCTGAAAGACCCTCAGGTTGAAGTCAGACAAATGTCCGCATTTGCGTTGGGCCTGATTGGGGATATTCAGGCCACCTCAGCCCTTCTAGAGGCCCTCGAAGATTTTGAACCGATTGTTCAGGGTCGGGCGGCCGAAGCGTTGGGCCGAATCGGTGCTACTGATGCTGGACCAGCTATTGGCCGCCTTATTAGTTCTCATATTACTACTGCGTATGATCTAGACCCGGATGACCTTTCATATCCTTTATCCGCAGAGGTAGAAGCCTTTCGACTTGCACTATATGCATTAGGGACCCTCGGAGCGTATGAATCTTTGGCCGAGGCCGTACTGCAGCCAAATGGCCAGCCAATTTTGTGGTGGTGGCCGGTTGCGTATGCCTTACAAAGCACCGGCGATCCGAGGGCGCTTGAGGCTCTTGTGACTTTGGCCGGTGTTCAAGGAAGTGTTGGTGTAGCTTTTGCGGCGGAAGGCTTAGGGAAGGTCGGTCATGCCAACTCAACCGCTGCTGCCGATGCATTGCTGGCCCTCTTGGATTTGAACCGCCGTGACGAAAAGGTTATCGCAACTGCCATTCAAGCACTATCCAAGCTGGAGGACCCACGTATTGGGAAGGAACTCCGAGAGTTTGCAATCGATTTGGACTTGTCGCCGACTTTACGACTGGCCACACTTGTAGCTCTTCAGTATCACCATTCGGCCGGAGCAACCGACGTGTTCATTGAGTTAATGACGGACCCATGGCCGCCGATGCGGGCAGCGGCGCTCAAGGCCTTGGCTAGAACAGACCCAGACACTTTTATGCTGGTGTTATCAGGGCTTGGCCGAGACTCGAATTGGCGTGTTCGCGTGGCCTTAGCTGAAGGGTTGGCGTTTACAGACGTTGAGGCGGCGACTCACCAGTTGGAACTGCTACTAAAGGATGAGGACACACGGGTGATTCCATATGTTCTGCAGTCGATGTTTAAACAGCAATTACCGGATGTTGAAAGGATTTTACTGGATCATCTTAAACATGAAGACGTGGTTATCCGTAAGACAGCCGCTAATCTTTTAGGTGCAAATAGAAATAAAGGCGCTTCTAGCTTGAGTGATGTTGAGATGGTGTCGGCACTGGTTCAAGCATTCGAGATTTCGCGAGACGAGCCCAGTTATCTGGCCCGCTCGGCTATCCTTGACGTTCTTGCGACAATTGGTGGTCCGACGGCGCAGAGGATACTAACCGAAGCGTTAAGTGATCCCGATTGGGCAACTCGGATTAGGGCAGCGGAGGGCTTGGATACTCTGATACCTGGTGTCACGCACAGCGGGTCAATTCGTCCGGCTCCCGGCAGGAGAAGTGTTAATTTTGAAGCGCCAGCTTTGGTAAGACCGACCGTTTCTCCACACGTCTACGTCGAGACTGACTATGGCACAATTGAAATGGAACTGAATGTAATCGATGCGCCTTTGACCTGCGACAACTTCATGACTCTGGCACGTCTTGGGTTTTACGACGGTCTGTCATTCCATCGGGTTGTTCCAAATTATGTCGTACAAGGGGGTGACCCAAGGGCGGACAGTGAGGGTGGACCTGGTTACACATTAAGGGACGAGCTTAACCAGCTTCCATATTTAAGAGGGACCGTAGGTATTGCACGCGATTGGCAGGACACTGGAGGCAGTCAGTTTTTTATAACGCATTCGCCGCAGCCAGATCTTGATGGACGTTACACGGCTTTTGCGCGTGTTGTAGACGGTATGGATGTTGTTGATCAACTCAGGCCGGGTGATGTGATCAGAAGGGTTTTAGTTTGGGACGGTGTGTCTCCTTTGTAGGCACAACCATTATCGACCCTGCCCAATGGCTTCGTTTTTTGGAACCCAACAAGAAAAAGGGGGGGTTACCCCCCCCCTTCGATTCGAAGACCGAATCTAGCGCTTTTTGGCGCCCTTTTTCTTGGCTACCTTTTTCTTCGTGGCTTTTTTCTTGGTGGCCTTTTTCTTGGCTACCTTTTTCTTCGCGGCCTTTTTCTTCGCGGCCTTTTTCTTTGCCATTTTGGGTTCTCCCCCCCTTCGTGTTGAGCTAGCTGCCACCTAAATTAGGGGAACCAAGATTCTGACGAACGCAGGCCAATGCGATAGTCTGCGTAAGAGAACCTGACCCTAGCGACAGCGTTTTCCGGGTCACAACCCGGAAAGACAAAAAAAACGGGATGTCCACACGACGGTGTCCATCCCGGGAACCATTGGCAGGTTCGATTTAGCGTTTTTTAGCGCCCTTTTTCTTTGCGGCCTTTTTCTTCGTGGCCTTTTTCTTGGTGGCCTTTTTCTTGGCTACCTTTTTCTTCGTGGCCTTTTTCTTCGCGGCCTTTTTCTTCGCTGCCTTCTTCTTCGCCATTCTTCCTCCTTGGAATGTGGCTGCTCAGCTAGGTTCCCATCCTGCGCTCATCTAGGTGTTACAACAATAGGTGGGCTGAGCCGTCCACCCTCATACTAGATGTAGATTACGGATGAGAAGATAAGCGTGTCAAGCACAAAATAAATGAAAAGTCAAAAAGTTTGTAAGCAAGTTATGCGAATGAATCGATACACGGGCGCAAAACTGTGTATTTTTGATCGAAACACATCCGGTTAAATTCTTGATTACGGGTAAGGTCTCAGTGAGTCTTACTTATTTAACGTGAATCATTCGATTGATACGGCCGGTGGCACTAGTCTTGGCTTGTCTTGAGTGATTGCTTACTCGCATGTCGGTCGAAAGCAAGTTCAATTAGTTGATCCAAGAGCGATGAATAACTTAGGCCAGAAGCTTCCCACAGTTTCGGGTACATACTGATTGTCGTGAAACCAGGAATCGTATTGATCTCGTTGAGGAACAGTTGGCCATTAGTTCCGTCCATCAGAAAATCAACTCGTGCCATACCAGCGCAATCAATGGCTTGAAATGCAGTGATGGCCAGTTTCTTGATTCGACTAGTTTGTTCTTCCGTTAACGACGCGGGGATGATCAGTTTGGAGTCGGCGTCAAGATACTTGGCAGCGTAATCGTAAAATTGACCAGTGGACACAATTTCCCCCGGTAGTGACACGACTGGCTCGTCGTTGCCCAAGACGGCGCATTCAAGTTCACGGGCTTCGGGGACCGCCACTTCCACAAGAACCTTATGGTCGAACATACGTGCCAAATCAATAGACGTTTCCAGTTCGTCCATTTGAGTGGCCTTGCTAATTCCGATACTGGATCCTAGATTTGCAGGTTTAACGAACATCGGAAAATTCAACTGCTGGACAAGTGAGGCGAGTGTCGTCGAGCGTCTCAAGTCCCAGTCTTTTTTTGAAACGACACAATAATCAACAACAGGGAGTCCAGATCCTTTAAACAAGACCTTGGCTGCAGTTTTGTCCATGGCCGCGGCAGATGAAAAAACACCAGCTCCAACGTACGGCAAGTTTGCTAGTTCAAGCAATCCTTGCAATGTTCCGTCCTCTCCATGTTTGCCGTGTAAAACGGGAAACAAAACATCAAGGGTTAAACTGTCAACAATTTCAGATAGCGGGTTGTCATTTTGTTGTTCTATCGCTATGAGTGTTTTGTCGCTCGGGTGTGATACTAGTTGTAGAGTTTGTTTGAGTTTTATTGAAGCACTGGCTGGGCGAGACTTAGATTGATCAATAATTTGAGCCGCGGAACTGCTTGTGGGTGGGTGTTTGGCGAGTGACCAGCGACCATCAGGATGGATATAAATAGGAAAAATTTCATACTGGTCCGGATCAAGATTGCTGATTACTGCGGCAGCTGATGCCAATGACACTTCGTGTTCATTGGACCGCCCCCCGTAGATGATGCCCACCCTAACGCGTTTCATGACCATGTCTTATAGATCCATCCTTGTTGCACAACTGAAAGAACGGTCATTGGGACAGTAACATACCGTGAGATCTATGAAGTACGGGTTTAAAGTCAACCACGTCGATGGACAGGCTCGCAGCGGTCTTCTCCAGACAATGCATGGAGTAATACAGACGCCTGCGTTTATGCCAGTTGGAACAAGTGGAGCGGTCAAAGCAATGCTTCATAAAGATCTTCAAGAGCTAAATGTTGAAATACTTCTTGCTAACACCTACCACATGATGTTGCGTCCCGGCGATGAATTGATTGCTCGAGTCGGGGGTCTGCATCGCTTTATGGGCTGGCACGGGCCGATTTTGACAGACAGTGGCGGCTACCAAGTATTTAGTCTTAGTAAGCAGCGAACCGTTAACGAAACGGGTGTCCGATTTCGGTCTCATCTTGATGGGACTGAGTTCTTGTTGACTCCAGAACGGTCGATTGAGGTCCAAGCTCGACTTGGCTCAGACATTGCTATGGCGTTCGACGAATGCACAGCTTATCCCGCGACGTCAGACCAAGTACGAGTTTCTATGGAATTGACTCATCGCTGGGCTAAACGGTCGCGTGATCGTTTTCTGCAATTGCGGGACAGTTCCACCAAAAAGCTCACGAATTCCGAACAAGTACAGTTTGGCATAGTGCAGGGTGGTGTATTTTCAGATTTGCGTAAGGAGAGCGTTGAGGTGTTGGTCGATATAGGGTTCGATGCTTACGCAATTGGGGGATTGAGTGTAGGGGAACCACCTGCTGACATGTACAAGATCGTTGAACAGACGGCATCATTGTTGCCAGTTGACCGGCCTAGGTAC
>CEUS01052271.1_pt1 | contig 18209 bp, 19 predicted proteins | sample 427031 | NCBI WGS metagenome assembly CEUS01 (sample SAMEA2622837, study PRJEB7988) | marine metagenome | biome: marine biome (ENVO:00000447); feature: marine epipelagic mixed layer (ENVO:xxxxxxxxx); material: "saline water (ENVO:00002010), including plankton (ENVO:xxxxxxxx)" | depth 140 m | reverse complement strand
CGCGAAGTAATAGATATTGAAAACAAAGATTCCAATGATTTACCCTAGAATTTCCATCTAATTCGATTAGGCATCTAACTGAAGACACCAAATAATTAATAAATTGATTATCAAGCACTGCAAAGCATGAAACCCTGGGATTACTTAAAAGAATATAATAATCACCGGACTGACATGCTAAGAATAATAGATGCCGTATTCAAATCAGGGGATCTTATTCTTGGTCCGAGTGTCAAAGAATTTGAAGAAAACTTTGCACAATATCTGAATGTCAAATTTGCGATTGGTGTTAATAGTGGTACTGATGCGCTATTAATAGCATTAAAAACGCTTGGCATAGGGTATGGTGACGAGGTAATTACTGTAGCTAACACAGCAGTGCCTACAATTTCAGCAATTGTTACCGCAGGAGCAACCCCTCGATTCGTAGATATTGACCCTGAAACCTATTTAATGAATCCTGACCTTATTGAATCCACAATTAATGATAATACCAAATGTATTTTACCGGTCGATTTATATGGTCAATGTGCCAATATAACCTCGATTAAATCTATCGCCAACAGGTATGGTTTAAGAGTTCTACAAGATTGTGCACAAAGTACTGGAGCGACTCACTATAACCAACTTTCTGGATCATTGAGTGAAATATCTGCTTTCTCTTTTTATCCAACAAAAAATTTGGGTGCTTATGGTGACGGAGGAATGGTAATCATTCCGGAAAATCAACTACTTGCTGAACGTGCTGGTAAACTTCGTACTTATGGTATGACGGACAAATATTTTTCTGAATACCACGGCTACAATTCTCGTCTAGACAGTATTCAGGCAGCAATTCTAAATTACAAGTTAACTTTTTTACCTGAAAATCTTGCTAAGCGTAAAATCCTAGCTTCTAATTACACCCAGAACCTTTCTGATTTAGATCTTGTACTTCCCTTAGAAGCGGAGGGAAACGAACACAGCTATCATTTGTATGTTGTAAGACATCCTCAGAGGGATAAAATTATTCATCAACTGGGTGAGAAAAATATCAATCTAAAAATTAACTACCCTCACCCGATACACTTAATGCCTGCATATAATCATCTAGGATATAAGTTAGGTGACTTACCTGTAACTGAGAAAATTTCAAAAGAAATTTTCTCATTACCAATGTATCCCACGATGAGTGAACAAGAACAAAATATTATTTGCAAATCACTAAGAGAAGTGATTTTTCAAGATTAAAATAAAACACTAACAATGAACAAGTTGATTTGGTTTCGAGAACTATTAAAAGTCAGTTCTTTCAAAGAAGAACAAGACCCTTTGCCATTAATAAAATGGCTCGAAACCGTTAGGTCCAAACAGATATTCAATTCACATTTAATAGATATATATGATTTAGACGCTTGGTACGTGGAAAATAAAACTGGCAATATACACAGTAGGTCCGGAGAATTCTTTTCTATAAAAGGAGCTAGAGTTGCTTCAAATACAGGAATTAGAGAAATCCAATCTTGGGATCAACCCATTTTTACACAGAAAGAAGGCGGTGTACTAGCTTTAATAGCCAAGGAACAATCATCTCAAATTCTTTTCTTATTACATGCAAAAGCAGAACCAGGAAACATTGATACATTCCAGCTATCACCCACTGTACAAGCTAGCTGGAGCAATCTCCGGCAAAGCCATAAAGGAAATCGACCTTCGTTTACTGAAGTAATATTGCAGGAAGTACCTTCAACACTAGTATATGCATCATCCCATAATGAAGAAGGTAGCCGATTCTGGAAAAAATCTAATCAAAACCAGATTTGGATGTGTGATCCAGAAGCTCTATCTCTAGACTATAATAGCGAATTGTTTGTCTGGGCATCATTAAGCCAAATTAAATCGCTTGCATTAATGGATAACATACTCAACCCGTATGTCAAAACCATTATTGCTCCACTTTAAAAAGAATGAAATTACAAGATAAAATCAACCCTATAATGATCACAGGAGGTTTCGGATTCGTAGGAAGTACTCTTATAAAATATCTTGCGATTCAAAGGCCTGACATAGAAATAATAAACGTCGATTGCAAAACATATGCAGCTAATCCACAAAATCTTAATGGATTACCATCAACGTCAAAATATATATATGAAGAGATAGATATAACCAACTATGAAGCAATGGAAGGTTTATTCAAAACATACAACCCATCAGCAGTTATAAATTGTGCGGCTGAATCTCACGTAGACCGAAGCATTTTTGACAGCATAAACTTTGCTAGAACCAACATACTTGGTACCCAGGTGATTCTAGAACTATCTAGGAAATACGGTGCTCGCCTACTTCAAGTGTCTACAGACGAAGTATATGGAAGTCTGAAAGACACATCGGAGAAATTTACAGAAGATTTGAAACTTTCTCCAACTTCTCCTTACGCTGCCAGCAAAGCATCAGCAGACTTAATGGTATTATCATCATTTAAGTCACATAATCAAGATATTGTAATTACAAGATCTTCGAACAACTATGGTCCCTTTCAACACCCAGAGAAACTTATCCCACTGATAATAACAAACGCACTAGAATATAGAGAACTACCCATATATGGAAAAGGAATAAATATACGGGACTGGATCCATGTAGAGGATCATTGTAGCGGTATATTATCAGCTCTAGAAAATGGTGACAGCGGTACGATATATAACATTGGAGGAAACAACGAGCGCACCAATATCTCAATAGTGAATTTGATCCTTACTATCCTAGATAGACCAACCTCACTGATAAAATATGTTGAAGACAGACCAGGACACGATTTGAGATATTCTACAAGTTTCTTTAAAGCATATAATGAACTTGGATGGAGTCCTGGCAAATCTTTTACCACTGGTATTGAAGAAACTGTCAACTGGTATAAACAAAACAGAGAATGGTGGAGAAAAATAAAGAATGATAAATTTGAAAATTATTATAAGAATCAATATGAAAAGAGATTGAGGGAAATTAATTGACTAAAGGTCTGATCTTAGCAGGCGGATCTGGTACTCGACTCCACCCAATTACCAAGGTCATCAATAAACATTTGATCCCGATTGGTAACAAACCTATGATCCAGTACCCGGTTGAAACCTTGGTAAATTCACAGGTCACTGAAATTATGGTTGTAAGTAATCCGAATAGTATAGGCCCAATAGCCGAATTACTGGGTTCAGGCAGTTCATTTGGATGCAACTTTTACTTCAGAGCCCAAGAAAGCCCAAGGGGTATTTCAGATGGAATCAACCTCGCTCGCGAATTCGTTGATAAAGATAACCTCATGGTGATACTTGGTGACAACCTTGTTAAAGGTACTTTTTCAACAACTATCAAAGATTTTGAAAAATCTAAATCCGGTTGTGGAGTTTTTCTTAAAGAAAATGAAAATTTTCAAGGATTTGGAGTCGCTTTAATGCAAAATGACAAAATAATTGAAGTGATAGAAAAACCTACCAGTATGATTAGTAAGATGATAGTGACCGGTATATATCTATTTGATCATCATTGTTTTGATATGATAGAGGACCTGTATCCTTCTAATAGAAACGAATTAGAAGTTACTGATCTAATAAACAAATATATCTCACTCAATTCATGTGACACACAGATAATTGAGGATGACTGGCTAGACGCCGGCACTTTCTCAGCCCTAGAAAAAGCAGGAAAGTTATTCGGTTCTGAATAATAATTCTAAACTTTAATTAAAAGCTATTACTCTTAATTAGTATTGCCTCAATATATGATTACAACCTTAAAACCACGTGTGATTTTAGAAATCTGTGCCGCTATATTTGTGTTCACATTGGCACTTTTTACTCACCAAGAAACAAGCGGTGAAGGATGGTCCTATTGGTTCTTCGCAAGAATTTTTTCAGAAACTGGTGAATTTGTAGCAAATGATAGAAGTCCTATATATACATTATATTTGAATTTGTTTCGGAGGTTACCGTATCCGTTATCTATAAATTCCGAACACATTATCAGCAGTTTGTTTGCACTATCCGGTATAGTGATATTAGCTAAATCCTTTGTTTCCACAAGACTTTCAATATTCATAGCTCTCTTATGGTTTCCATATTTACAATTTGCAGAACCTCCGGTACAAAAAATAGCTCTAAGTTTTAGTCTTTGGGGTTTATTTTTTAGAAGACAACAGGATAATCAAGCAGGCTTACCTATTTCATACTGCCTATTTCTATTATCCTACATGTTTAGAAGCTCTTACCTAGTATTATTAATATTTTTTATCGTTTGGGATTTAATAAATCTATTAAAAAATCAACATCCGGATAAATTACTCCGTGAAATTAGAAACTCTTCGATCAACTCGCTAAAATATTTTATACCTCTTCTAATATGTATAGGTCTACTTTTTTGGTTTTCCTTAAATGAATCTGCACATCCGTGGAATAACCCTCAATCCATGACCACTGATTGGGTTCCTACTAAAGATTCTAAATCCCTTGCCGACGCTCATTTCATTCAAGCATGGAATTGGCGTTACATTGAAAGTGAGTATGGAACTTTTGTCAATCATGATTGGTATTTTACCAATAATGAATTATTTAACGGTGCTGACAATTGGCGAGCAGCTTTTTTTGAAAATCCACGATTTGTTACTAATTTAACGATCAACAATATTAAACCAGCTATAACTACGGTAGCTAAATTCACAGAACTACGATACTTACCTTTTTTGAGAATTTGGGATATTGCACTATTGGGATTTATATTAGCTGCATTGATAATTACTTCCAGAGACCGAAACATTGGAATATACATAATAGCAAGTGTAATAATAGTAGCAGTATCTGCATCAGCTTTACCTGGAACCAGGAGACATTTTGTCGCTCTTGTACCATTGCTTATCCTCTCAGCTGGTTTCTATGGTAAATTACTATGCGAACTATCGAATAATAGATACTTGGCCATAAAAAATTGGTTGAGATTAGCTACGTTTAGTGTAATAACATTATCAATATTGTATTACTTGCTAAGGATTGTTTTTGCCCCACAAACCGGTTCAAGAACTCTTTACGCATTAGCAGTAGGACTATGTTTAAGTATCCCAACAATGATACTTTGGATACACCACTCAACACTTTTGTCAAAGCTTAAAAACCGTCAAGTCTGGACTCGATCAATAATAATGATGGTGTTTTTGATTCTACTATCACATGGAAGCTCGAAATGGATCTCGTTATTGAATGACCTTGCTATGGATTTGAAAACATCGGAAATTAAAGTATTAGAGAATTCCAAAAACTCTGTGTCTATGAAAGCATCGTTAAGTCAAATCAAATCGCTTACGAAAGAATGTCGAGGCATAATATCCTTAGAACCCACATTTTTTGGAGCATTCCTAGATGTACCATTATCAAATATATACGATATATGGGAAATACCACCATTTGGTAATCTATTGAGCAATACAGAATATGAAGGTCTACATCCAAAACGAATAGACTGTGTTTTAGTATCAAAGCATTTCGCTACAACAATTGGCCATGCAACCAACGCCAAGTTGCGCTACGATAATTACATAGTGCCTTATATAACCCAACTACAACAGTTGGGCGCTTCTATCCATCAGATTGATAGGTATGGACACGCAATAATTTTAAACAAGGAAGGTTGATTTTCAATGGAATATGTCGATTTCATAATGAAACTACATAAAAGTAGTAACCGAGACTATATAGCCCGAGTAACAGAAGATGACAAATCCGAATGTGCAGAAGTAGCAATTCAATATGGGAAAGAATATTGGGATGGTGAACGAAAATATGGATACGGTGGTTATCAATATGACGGCCGTTGGAATTCTGTGGCCAAATCAATGATAGAACATTACCAAATTAAATCGAATGCTAAAATTTTAGATGTGGGTTGCGGTAAAGGGTACCTACTTCATGAATTTAAACAAATACTTCCTGATTGTAAAATTTATGGTATCGATATATCCGAATATGCAATAGCTAATGCTAAGAAAGAAGTAGCCCAATATCTTCAAATTGGTAATGCTACATCTTTACCTTTTAACGATCACTCCTTCGACTATGTAGTCTCAATTACTACACTTCATAATTTGTACAACTACGATCTATCAAAAGCAATACAAGAAATAGAGAGGGTTGGCAAAAACTCAAAACATATAGTCGTTGAATCCTACAGAAACGAACGTGAGAAAATGAACCTACTATACTGGCAACTAACCTGTCGATCATTCTATACTCCAAAAGAATGGGAATGGGTTATGCAACAAAATGGTTATACTGGAGACTATTCTTATATAGCTTTTGAATAAAAGAAGTTAGGAATTCCAATTAACTAGAAATGAGAAACTTTTGAAAGCAGCAATTCTTGTAAAACAAAATTCTCCTCTTGTAGTATCTACAATTGAAAAACCAGAATTATCTGTTGGCCAAATCTTAGTCAAGGTTTTTTATAGCGGTATCTGTGGGAAACAGTTAGAGGAAATTAATGGTAAAAGGGGAGCAGACCCATATTTGCCACATCTTCTTGGTCATGAAGGTTCTGGAGTGGTAGAAAAAGTTGGCCCCGGAGTCACGAAAGTTTCTAAGGGAGAACATGTAGTTCTACACTGGATAAAAGGTACTGGCATAAATGCAGACCCTCCTAGATTCAAGCTGAAAGATAAGACGATCAGTGCTGGATGGGTAACAACATTTAGCGATTACACTATAGTCTCAGAAAACAGAGTCACTCCTATACCTTCAGACGTACCCCTTGATGTAGCTGCGTTACTCGGATGTTCTGTTACAACTGGACTAGGCATTGTATACAACAACGCAAACTTAAAACCTGGGCAATCAATAGCTGTATTTGGGGTTGGGGGTGTAGGATTAAATGTTATCCAAGGTGCTTCCTTAATTAACTCGTATCCAATAGTAGCTATAGACATTCATCAAGACAAACTTGACTGGGCAACGAATTTCGGTGCATCTCATACTATTAACACAAAAATTGAATCGCCAATAGTCAAATTAAATGATTTGTCTCAAAATTTAGGATTTGATGCAGCGGTAGATTTGACTGGCAACAAAAACATCCGCCAAATCACATACGATTCTACTGCAAATAGTGGAACAACCATTTTTGCAGGAGTACCGAATGTGGATGAGACAATATCTATAGACTCTTTTCCCCTGCACTTTGGCAGGAAATTACTGGGATCACATGGAGGAGATACCATACCAGACACTGATATACCTCGATACATTAGTTTATTCAAACTCGGCAAACTTAAACTACAGGAACAGATTACGCATAGATTTAGTCTAGACAATATTAACGATGCTATTGATGTCGTAAAAATGGGACAATCAATCAGATGTGTAATTTCAATGCAGGAAGAATAAAAACATTGCGACAATAATCATGAACTATCAAATACCATTTCTCGACCTGAGTGTTAAAGACCCTATAATCAAAAAAGAGCTACTAGAATCTGTATCAAATGTTCTGACCCATGGAAGATTGGTTCTAGGGCCTGAAGTAGAAATGTTTGAAAAATTGATATCCGAATATTGCGGAGTCAAATATACAGTTGGAGTAAATTCTGGTACCGACGCTTTATATTTAGCACTACGTTCATTAGATATTGGTCCGGGAGACGAGGTTATCACTACTCCACTATCATGGATAGCGACAGTAAATTCGATAGTTTTATGTGGTGCCAAACCAGTTTTCGTTGATATTACAAATGACCTGACCATTAACAACAATTTAATTAAGGAAGTCATAAGTTCTAAAACAAAGGCTATACTACCTGTACATTTTACTGGACGGCTCTGCGATATGGACCAATTATCTGAGATAGCCAACCAAAATGGTTTGTATTTAATTGAAGATGCTGCACCAGCGTTTGGAGCGAGTTATAGAGGTGCAAAGGCTGGATCATTTGGACATGTAAGTGCATTTAGCATGAACCCAATGAAAGTTTTTAACGGTTACGGTGAAGCAGGTGCAGTGGTAACCAATGATACAAATATTTACGAAAGGCTAATGTCTCTAAGATATGCGGGTACAATCAATAAGGAAGACTGCCAAGAACCTAGCTTAAATGGCCGAATTGACACGGTTCAGGCAGCAATGATGTTAGTCGGATTTAAATACCTGCAAAACAAAATTGTAAAGAGGCGTGAAATCGCCAGTTATTACAATAATACACTGGGAGATTCTGTAATATGTCCCAAAGAACATGACGGATATTTTAATGTTTATTACACATATACAATCATTGCTGACCGTCGTGACGATCTTCAAGAACATCTTATTTCAAAAGGTATTGAAACTAAAATACAACATCCGATCCTGATGCCTTATCATGCTGCTTATAAAAACTCTAATAAAATAAATATACCGGTGGCTGAAAATCTTGTGAATAGAATATTATGTATCCCTTCACATGAAAATTTGACAAAACAAGACATTAGACACGTTGCCAATACGATAAGGGGATTCTACGGTAAGCAAAAAATATGAATTTTATTCCCTTTAATGAAGAAGTTCTTTTTACGAAGGACCCTATCACTACAGTTAGTCGTAATGAGATAAATAAACTCAAAAAGATGGCTGAGTCAAATGAAAGACGAAGAATCAGACTATGTACACATATGGATATAGTAGACAAAGTCCACGAAATGGTTATTGTCCATAAAAAACACAACTACATTCGACCTCACAAACATATTGGTAAATCAGAATCATTTCATATAATCGAGGGGGCTCTAGAGTTAGTTGTTTTTGATGAATTGGGTAACGTTGATCAATCTATCCTTCTAGGAGAATACGATTCTAGCTATCCTTTCTACTGGAGGTTATCCGAAAGTCGTTTTCACACCGTTATACCAAAATCAGAAATTGTGGTGTTTCATGAAACAACTTCTGGACCATTTCATCTTCAAGACACAATTTATGCGGAATGGTCACCAAAGGAAGAAGAACATATTTCAAAAATAAGGTCATACCTAGATCAACTATCAGGGAAAAATGATCCGATCATTGTGGAGAACTAAATATGCCTAGTGTTTTTTTTAATAAACAAGAAGTTATGGATGTTGGTGAAGAATGGATAAACATATTGAAGATGGAAGCTGAGCGATCTGACAAACACCGAGCAAGGCTATGCTTACATCAAGATCCCAAAGATCTAATCCAAGAAATGATTATAGTCCTATCTCAAAAAGCCACCATTCGGCCTCATAGAAGCCCTAATAAACCAGAGACGATTAGTGTACTAGAAGGCAAACTAAAATTGTTCATGTTTGACGACGAAGGCACTATTAAAAAGACACTTTACATGGAGGGTCATAGTAATAGATATCCTTCGATTATACGAATGTCATCGGGTCCATGGTATACCTACATTCCTCTAACTGAATTCATCGTGATTCATGAAGTGACATCGGGTCCATTCCGTAAAGACGATACCATTTTCCCCAATTGGGGACCAGAAGAAGGACCTGAATTGGACAATTTTTTAACAAACATTCATGGAAGGACTGTTAAGTGAATCAAATTTATTACAACCGATCAACTTGCCGATTATGTGAGTCAAATAATCTTACAGAAACTTTAAAATTAGAACCTACACCTGTAGGAGATAAATATCTCCCGGTGGAACGCAGCAAAGAGAACCGACAATTGGTACCGTTAGGCTTATTCCTATGTAAAGTATGTGGGCATATTCAAACCGGTTCAGTAGTATATCCTGACAATATATACGTACATTATCTCTCGAGACCAGCTGCTGTTAACCCAGTTTTATCCGAAGCCTATCGCTCATATGGGGAAGATATTATTTCACGATACAAGCCTAACCCTGAAAACTTAATTGTAGAAATAGGTAGTAATGACGGCGCATTTTTAAAATTTTTCAAGGATAATGGATTCCCTGTTATTGGTATAGATCCGGCAGCTAACTTAGCCGAATCGGCATCTCAAATAGGTATTAATACATTACCTACCTTTTTTACATATGAAATATCTCAAGATATCAAAAAGAAGTATGGATTAGCTTCCGTTTTCATAGCAAATTTTGTATATGCCAACATAGACAACATCATTGATGCAACTCAAGGAATACGTAATTTATTAGATAAAGAAGGAGTGTTCATATTTGAGACTAACTACAGACTTGATGTTTTTCAAAAAGATTTGATCGAAACTATAAACCATGAACATCTCTCTTATTTTTCAATTGCTCCATTACAAAAGTTTTTTGATGATCAAGGCATGGAGTTGATCGAAGTTCAACGTGTGCCTTCTAAAGGGGGTTCAATTAGATGTACCGTTCAACTCTCGGGTGGGTCCAGAAAAGTAGACAAAAGCGTGCAAGACTTAATTTCAATAGAACATAAAACAGAGATGTATTCCTCTGATTTCTACACCAAATGTGGCAATCACATAAAATCTGTAAGAGAAGATATGAAGCCTATTTTGGACGAAATTACTGAATATGGGTACACTCTCGCCGGCTATGGAACTTCTATTGGTGCGACCATTCTCATATATCAACTTGGACTTGGAAAAGTGATGAGTTTTTTGGTTGATGATGATCCATACCGACAAAATCTTGTCAGCCCTGGGTACAATCTTCCAGTTTTATCTTCAAAATCCATTTATGACAATAATCCAGAGTACGTTGCAATTCTGGCACCGCTGTATGCCAAACAAATCATGTCTAATAATGAAAGATATCTTCGCCAAAAAGGAAAGTTTCTAAATGTTTGGCCTAACGTCAATGTCTATGGAGAGAACAATCTTGAGATCCAAAACTGAATTAACAAATCATGAGCCAAACTCGGTTGAAAAAGTTAAGATAGGATGGATTGGGGCAGGATTTATTGGGCAGGTAGCACACCTCGTAAATTATCTAGAGATCCCAGGTGCAGAGGTAGTAGGATTATCTGAACTTCGTCCTGAGTTGGGCAAAGAAGTTTGTAAAAGATATGGGATATCTCAATACTATGAGGACCATCGTGAGCTATTGGATAATCCAGAAATCGAAGCCATCGTAGCAATTGTTCGACGAAACCATACAGCTCCACTGGCATGGGATATCCTAAGCGCAGATAAACACGTCTTCACAGAAAAACCCATGGCACAAACATTAGACCAAGCAGAGCGATTGGCAAATCTTGCTGAAAAAAACAACCTATTATACTCCGTAGGATTTATGAGAAGACATGATCAAGGGGTACAGGAAACAAAAAGGTTGATAAACGAGTTGATATCTTCCAACGAATTAGGCTCTATCTTGTTTGCTAGATTCTATTTGTCTGCAGGTGGAGACTATTGCAACATTGATGGATTTATACAGACAGAAGAGGAAAAGCCAACACATAAGATTTGGCCAACAACACCTCCATGGATACCAAAAAAACTAGAAAATGAATATGAACATTTTCTAAATGTATGTTCCCATGATCTAAATTTAATAAGATTCTTATTCAATAAACGCCCTTCAATTAAACATGTGGAATACAGATCTAAATTGGGTAGTGTGGTAGTAATGGATTTTGGAGAATTTAGTGGCGTTTTTGAATGGGCGGATACGTCCCAAAACAGATGGGAAGAAGGGGTAGATATATACTTCGAAAAAGGCAGACTACACTTAGAACTGCCTCCGGCCTTCTTACGTAATTACCCATCTAAGTTAGAAATTTATAAAGATAACGGCAAAGAACCTGGTAAATTATATTCACCTACTTTTGATTGGACCTGGTCCTTCAGACGACAAGACGAAGCATTTGTAAATGACGTCGCAAACAAAACAAGACCCATAGCAAATGGTTTAGACAGTGTGGAAGACATGAGGTTTCTCGAAGACATTTGGCAGCATATTTGCTAAGCTCGATCCTTTTCCTCTCACAAATATTTATGAAACCAAAATATATAAGTAATCGTAGCAAAGTTTATTCAAACGAATATCAAGAAATTTTTCATTATTTTGCTAACTTCGGTGACTATTCAAAAGAATATTTTGTTCTCGAAGCTGGGACTAGAGCCGGAATGGTAGTTATACAGGATAATTGCATACTATTGGTAAAACAGTATCGTTTCCTTATTAATCGAGCTTCCCTAGAAATACCTGGTGGGAAGGTAGAACCTCAAGAAACACCAGAAAATGCTGCTATCAGAGAATGTCTTGAAGAAACTGGATTAAGATGTCGCAATCCAGATCTTCTATTGACTTATCACCCAGGATTAGACACTACTTCTAATCCCACATATCTTTATCATTGCAATGAAATTGAATACTCCTATGAACCAGATGCAATTCACCGAGAAGAAGTATTAGGGCATGAATGGGTTCCTTTAGAAAAGTGTCTTGAAATGATCTTCTCAGGGGAAATATTGGACGCATTTTCTATAATTTCTTTGTTAGCATACCAGTCCCAAAAAGAGAGACTCCAATAAAGGACTACATTCATGGACGACCTTAGTAAAAAGGATATGAATCAATATTACTCAAATTTATTGAAGAAATATGGTACTTCTCCAAAAGCTCTCGCATATAAATCAAATCTGCAGCAAATTCACCGTTACACTACTCTGACCAATATACAACCTATATCAAAGTTAAGCTCTGTACTTGATGTGGGCTGTGGTCTTGGATACCTGTCAGATTTCCTTAGAGATAATGGTTGGCAAGGCAATTATACTGGGATCGATATCAATCCAGACATTATTGAAGCCGCATCTGAAAGAAGCCCTTCTGATAATTTCTTGTGTAAAGACATTCTAAATGAAGATTTCGAAGATAAATTCGACTACGTATTTTGTGGAGCAACCTTGCAACACAAACCGAAATATTCTGATGCTTTAAAATACCTTGAAGACATGATTACAAGGATGTTTTCTCTATCATACAAAGGTCTGGCTTTTGATGTTTTTACCAATCAAGTCGATTATGAGAGAGAAGTATCAATTTATGTGTCACCAAAATACTTATTGGAATTATGCTATCGGCTGACAAATAGGCTTGTGATAAGACATGATTTTCGACCTTATGAAATCATGGTGTACTTATACAATCAAACTCCTACAAATGAATTAAACATTTATAAGGATTCTGGACAATTACCTCCAATAATAATATGAGCTCTATTTTAAAAACCAATCAAATATCCTGGTGGCGCACAACATTTGGTGAAGAAGAAGTATCCAGGTTAGCCGAGGCGGTTGCTGAAGAACATGTAAGTCAAGGGCCAGTGACAAAAGAATTTGAAGATTCATTTGCCAAGGCTTTAAATATGCCTTATGCAGTTGCCACAACAAGTGGAAGCGTGGCTTTATTGATTGCTCTAATGGCCTGTGGCATTGGAAGAGGCGATGAGGTAATTGTTCCTAACCGAACATGGGTTGCAACAGCCCATGCTGCTCTTATGCTGGGAGCCGAAGTAACCTTGGTAGATGTGGAACCAGAAATTCCAATAATTGACGTCGAACAAATCCGTTCCAAAATAACGCGAAAAACCAAGGCTATAATGCCAGTTCACCTTAATGGTAGATCGGCCAACATGGTTGAAATTAGAAACATTGCCAAAGAACACAATCTTCATGTTGTAGAGGACTCAGCTCAGTCTATGTTTTCAAAAAACCAACAAGGTTTTTTGGGAACCCAATCAGACATAGGTTGTTTCTCCTTAAGTCCAGCAAAACTTATCTCTACTGGACAAGGAGGGATAGTGGTTACAAAAAATAGAAATATATACGACTTACTAAAACTAGTAGCAAACCATGGAGTTGTAGACAATTTTACTGACCGATGGATTCAACTCGGATTCAATTTTAAGTTCACTGACTTACAAGCTTCTTTTGGTATCGTACAACTTAAGCGATCTGAAGAAAGAATTGATCGTCTTCATGAAATTTATTCTAAATATTCTGAAGCTTTACAACAAGCTGATTTCCCTTTCATTAAACTCCTTCCCGTAAACATAGGTTCTGGAGAACTTCCTCTTTATATTGAGGTACTATGCTCGGAAAGATCAGAATTGATGAACTTCTTGTCATCCGAAGGCATACAAATACGTCCTTCATTACCTAGTCTAGACACATCAGATTATTTGAATAATCAAGAAACTTTTCCTAATTCTAAAATATTCAATGACCAAGCTATGGTACTTCCTTGTGGACCAGATCAGCCAATGAAAAACATTGATAAAGTGATCGAATCTCTATATAAATATGCTTCCAAAAGAAGTTGAAACTATGATTGTGATCAGAATAGATCAGTCGTAAAATGTTAGACAAAATCATTGTAAAAGAAAATTCGATTGCCATATTAGGTTATCATAGCGGTTCTGCGGGCCAAACTGAAACTTGGATTGAAGATGCAACCGGATATCACTTGGCCTGCTTTGTACATAACGTCGATTCCAATAATTGGAATGGAGTCGACAGTGAAACAGAAAATTCTCGCCGCAATTCCAAAAAAATGGATTTTCCTACAAGGGATTCCTTCAAAGGTCGTCCATTAATAGCATCATTAGACTGGATCAAGCACCTAAAAGACCTTGGAATAAATAAAGTATTGCCTCTGACCAATGGGAATAGAACCCGTTTGCAATTAATTCAAGATTGCATTTCAAATAACATTGAATTAATTACAGCAATACATCCTACAGCAACAATTATGCCAGAAGTAGAGATTGAAAACGGAACTTGGATAGGACCTCGTTGTCACATAGGTTACAAAACTCAAATTCATACAGGGGTGATGATGGTGCAAGGAGCAATGATAGGTCAGCATAACATAATTGAAAGATGCGCTGAGATTCATACTGGAGCCATTACAACTGGAAATGTAACAATTGGAGAATGTGCAACTATAAATGCAGGTGCTACAGTAATACCAAGAATAGAAATAGGAAATGACGTGATCATTGGAGCTGGATCTGTAGTGTTAGAAAATGTAGCTCCAAATCACACGGCAGTCGGGATTCCGGCTCGAGTTATAAAAAGAATACCGCCAGATAAATAAACCCAAATCTATCTTGATTTCATTAGTAAAATATTTTTCTCTGCATTTATCTCAAATTAAACAAGGTGGACTACGTATAGTTGCTAGAAAGACCACCAATCTATCTCTAATACCCATTGCGGTAATTTTAACCGTCATTGTAAGAATATTAAGTCCTATCTGCTTAATCAGGATAGGTACTTTGAGAAGCAATCGGATTGGCCATTTCACAGTAAATACTGAACTCTATTTAGCAAAGAGGAAACTATGCAAATCAAAACCCTTAGGACTAGATATTTTCTACCTTACAGAACCAATATCGAACAAATATTTAGGTGAAATGTGGAAAAGGTTACTTAGAATCAATAGCTTTGCAAAACATGTTGACAGGATCAATCGTAATATACCTGGTCATACCCGGCACCAAATAAATTTACCCAGTGATATTGATAATGATGGAATATTGTCCAAAACACTTCCACAACTTAAGTTTTCATCTGACGAAGAAATTTTAGGCCAAAAGCTTTTGCAGGAAATGGGTATACCAGCAAAATCACCATTCGTTTGTTTCCAAAGTCGAGACTCTTCTTACTTAAAAAGTATTTTCAATAATCATGACTATACCTATCATACCTATAGAGACTCGAAAATATCTAACTGTATCCCAGCCGCTGAAGCACTCACCAAAAGAGGTTACTACGCAATAAGAACTGGCTACAATGTCAAAGACAATTTAGATTCAAAACAAACCATGATTATTGATTATGCCAATGAATTCAGATCAGAATTTATGGACATTTATCTTGCTTCAAAATGTTCGTTCTATTTTGGAGGAGGGCCAGGAAACGTTGGATTATTTGCAATTTTTCGTAAAGCATTAGCCAGAGTTAATGTCATTCCATATGCCGGAGTTGTATCGTGGAATCCGACAGACATATTTATACCAAAAAAACTTTGGCTTAATTCAGAGCACAGATACATGACATTCAAAGAAATTTTTGATTCGAATGTAAAAAACTATAATTCATCGGAAGATTACCATAAGAATGGCATCACAGTTACTGAAAACTCGGCTTCAGAAATTCAAGGTCTTGCAATTGAAATGGATGATAGAATTAAGGGTCGCTGGAAAGATACTAAAGAAAACCAAGAGCTACAATCATTATTTTGGTCTTTATTCAAATCGAATGAACAAACTAGAATAAAAACTCGTATTGGGACAGACTTTTTAAAAAATAACACTCAGCTAATGGAATAGGTATTGATCCATTTTAATATAAAAACTCCTTTCCATGTCAATAATCAACAACTTTTAGTCCTTGAGATTATCGGATTATGAGGTAAAAATGTCTAAAATACTGTCCAAACAAAAACCAATACAAATTATGGGACTCATTCTCGCTAGAGGCGGATCTAAGGGAATACCTCGGAAAAATATAATTCCTTTGGCAGGGAAACCTCTGATCACCCACACGATAGAAACAGCTGTTGCTTCAGGAGTTTTAGAGAGATTGATAGTATCAACTGATGATAAAGAAATAGCGCAGATATCGAAAGATTCTGGTGCGGAAGTACCCTTCATAAGGCCAGAATCCTTATCTGGTGACCTCCAAGCGGCCTTTCCAGTTATTCAACATGCTGTTAATTGGGTTGCAGAAAACGAAGCATACTATCCTGAATATATCATGCTTCTCCAACCTACCTCTCCTCTCCGAAATTTGGAAGACATAAAAAAGGCCGTATCAATTGCTATTAAACATGAAGCAGACAGTGTGATTAGTGTCTATGAACCTGATCAAAACCCAGAATGGATGTTTGAAATCGAAGAAGACGGAAGATTTAAAGACTTTGATCCAGTGAAAAGAGAACTAGCTCGGAGACAGAACTTAAAATCTTACTATATGTTGAATGGGGCAATATATCTTGTGAAACGCAGTGTAGTACTTGAACAAGAAAGTTTTTATACGGAACGAACATATAGTTTGAAGATGCCGTTAGAAAGATCTTTTGACATTGATAAGCCAATAGATATTGATATCGTAAGCCTAATTATGGAACGGGGAATCTATGACTAAAATCGAGAGTACCTTTGACAAGCTTCTGCTCAAACAATTCCCAACTTAGAAAATGAAAACCATACACCTATGTGTTACATATGTTCACTTCCAAAAATAATATTCTCTAAATTTAAGTAAATATACCAGGTTAAGTTATGAATACAAAAATGCCAAAAATAGTTGCGATGATACCTGCTCGAATGGAATCTTCTAGATTTCCGGGTAAGCCTCTGGCTTCTATATTGGGTATCCCTATGGTTGAGCACGTACGAAAAAGAGTCGCACTATGCAAATCTTTATCAGAAACGTATGTTGCCACTTGCAATAAGGAAATCTTCGAAACAATTGTAGGTTTTGGGGGTAAAGCAATCATGACATCTAGCTCTCATGAACGTGCGAGCGATCGTGTCGCTGAAGCAGCGCAAGCCATAGAAGGAGATATTATTGTCCTAGTACAAGGTGACGAACCCATGACGGTGCCTTCAATGATAGATGCAGCTATTGAACCTATGCTGACCGATCCAACAATTGGATGTGTCAACTTAACAAAAAAGATCTCGGACCATAAATCTTGGATGGACCCCAATACAATAAAAGTAGTATTCGATTTAGATGGTGACGCATTATATTTTTCTAGGCAGGCGATCCCTACAAATCATATATTGGGACAAAACAAAATACCGATGTTCAAACAAGTCTGCATAATCCCGTTTAGAAAAGAAACACTTTTAGCATATCCCACGCTTAAACCCAGTCCACTTGAATTATCAGAATCTGTAGACATGATGAGATTCCTAGAGCACGGCTATAAAGTTCGCATGGTAGAAACAAATTATGATACATACTCTGTAGATACCCCTGACGACTTGAAACGAGTTGAAGCATTAATGCGAAATGACAAATTAACCAAAACGTACGTTAGTAGATTAACCAAGTAAATGGTTAATACCAGATTAATCGCTCGCCTTGATATCAAAGGCCCAAATCTTGTTAAAGGTATCCATCTCGAAGGTATGCGCGTACTAGGCAAGCCAGAAAGATTTGCTCGACTTTACTATGAACAAGGAGCGGATGAACTTATATATATGGATCCTGTAGCTAGTTTATACGGCAGAAATAGTCTTCTAGAAATAATTGAG
>CEUS01272676.1_pt1 | contig 18240 bp, 16 predicted proteins | sample 427031 | NCBI WGS metagenome assembly CEUS01 (sample SAMEA2622837, study PRJEB7988) | marine metagenome | biome: marine biome (ENVO:00000447); feature: marine epipelagic mixed layer (ENVO:xxxxxxxxx); material: "saline water (ENVO:00002010), including plankton (ENVO:xxxxxxxx)" | depth 140 m | reverse complement strand
CCCAGACTTGAGCAATATTCCGAATGAATCAAATTCAAATACTACTACTCAACTCTTCGAAGAAGCCAATGAATGGGATACAGCTTTACTAACTGAGAAACTAAGGGTAATACGTGAATCCACTCTTCGTTTCATAGCTGAAACCAATGACGCAGAATTTGATTTATTAGGAAAAAATTCCCCATTCGGAGATCTGACGGTTCATCAATTCTTAAAATCCCTATACAGACATGATCAGATGCATATAAACGAACTAACTGGAAAAGAACAAACAATCATAATTACTGGTGCTGATGGTCAACAGCTGTAATTATTACTTCCCGGTTTCTGGCAAGAAATATGTAGATATCACAAGTGACCAAGATAAGGCAGCGACAATAGCAAAACCATAAAGATATGTACCTGTAATATCCGCCAAATATCCAATTAATATGGGTGCAAGAAACGAAAGAGAACCTCCAATTGCAAACACACATGCAATTGTAGCAGCAGCTTTTTCTGGGGATGTCCCTTGCATTTCTTGTGGTATTGTTGCGTGAAATGGTGTATATAGCCACGAACCTGCACCATATATTATTAAAATTACATATATAAACGAATATTCAGCCAACATGACACTAGCAAATCCAGTTACACCAAGCATTATTCCCGAAAGAAACATAAACGGTCTTCTCTTAGTAAATTTCAGGGCGAGAAACCCAGCAATAACAACCATTAAACAACCACAAATCGGAAGGATAGCTGTATATTCATTAGCTTTCGAAAGTTCTATTCCATGTGTTTCGTAATAATATGTTGGAAGCCATGATGACAAAGCAATATATTGAATAAGAGGACCTGAATCAGATGTAGCCAATAATAGTGTTACCTTAGAACGAAATACATTGAAAACCCCATGGAGACTTAAATTTGTTGTTGTTTGAATAGTTGTTTGCCGAGCAAATATCAACCAAAGAACAGCAGCTAAGAGCGAAACAAAACTAAATATTGTTAGTGTCATTTGCCATCCAACAATTTCAGTAAGGGGATCTGCAATTAAAAATGAAACAGCGATTCCTGCTGATAAGGCAGCAATATATAAGCCGTTTATTAACGGAAGTTCTTTTTTAGGGAACCAATTCATTATTACTGGATTTAGAGCGGGAAAAAATCCTGACACACAAATTCCAAAACATATTCTCAAGAACAACAAGCTTAGAAAATTGGATGCAAATACACTTAGAATTGGTAAAGAAGCTCCGAAGGAAAAAATAAGAACCAATTTATTGATCGGCAATCGTCCCACAAGTAAGCTCCCAGGAATCGTAAAAAGAGCATTCCCAAGTAATATAACTCCAGTTAATAAACCTGCTGTTCCTCTGGTTATATTAAATTCGTCCATAATATAAGGTGTAATCGGAGATGTATTTAAGAAAATTAAACCTGCAGAAAAACATAGAAAAACGATAAGAAAACCCATTACAAAACGATATTTTTTTGGTTGTATTCCGAGAGATGTTTCTTGAAACAAGGGTTGTAATTATCCTTATAAATTATTTTATTTTTGGTGTTCCTAAGATAAGCAGTGAAGGCAAAACAATTATTGATACGGTTAAAGCTAGAAATATCATTATAGCAGTTAAAAAACCATATGCAGCAAATATAGGCATTGGTGCAAAACTTAAAATACTAAATCCAGCAATACTTGATGCAGCAGATGCAACTAGTGCGGTTCCAGCTCCGTGCGTAGCATTTCTAACAGCTTCAATTTTGTTCTTGGTCAACAGTAATTCCTGGCGAAATCTTTCTGTCATATGAATTGAGTAGTCTATTCCTATCCCAATTGAGATTGCACCAATCATAGCTGTTACAAAATTCAAGCTAAAATTACCTAAATACATAAAACCGTACAACCAAGCAACAACAAGAATTATTGGAATCACTGTAATAATCGAGTATCTAAATGATTTCATAGCAAGAGTTATGACTAAGAATGTCCCAATAATTGCAATTGGAAGTGATGTTTGAAAAGTTTTAGTTGATGCATCTAATTGAGCTTGTCGCACAAATGGAGAACCGGTTAAACCTATATCTTTAAAGTGCTGACTTTCAGTAAATATTTCTAAATGTGATTCTAGGCTTTCTTGTGCTCTTTTTATTACTGATTGCTCTTGAGTTCCAGGAATAAAAACTTGTATGTACGATATTTGCTCGTTTACATCTTGTTTTGAAATTGCAAATCGTTCTTGGACTTGGGCAGGTGTTACAGTAAGAATTTTAGCATTTTCAGGAATTCCATTTTCAAGTGCATAACTCAATTCAGCTTTAATTTGATCTTTAGTATCTGGAATTCCGTCACCATCTTGATCAGAAATAGGGATTCCATACTGTTCACTAACTAATTTTGATACATAATCACTATTCGTAATTTGAGTAACATAATCTAATATCGTTGGCTGGATATTTAAATCGTTATTAATATCTTTTCCCAAATAGGGATTATCTGCAATTGCCGAAATAAATTTATCAATTTTTAATAATGATTCAGGTTCAAATAAATCCCCCTTAAGAAATATTGTTGCTGGTTCTCCACCTCGATTCGCTACATGTTGATCCAATTTATTCAAGCTTATTACAAAATCCGACTTATTATCGAAGAAATCTTCGACAGCAAAAGTGGGTTCTAGTTTTAATCCATAAAAAATTGCAACTGCTGTAACTATAACGGAGACTAATATAGTAATTGGAGCTAATTGGGCAATCTTTGTAACTAGTAAATCTAGCAAAGGAATTTGCAATGGATTCGATAATCTTACTGGATTTTCATCAGCCAAGAATTTACTTGAAATATTTCTGTATCTTCTTCTAAGAAAAATAACTGGGCCTACAATACAAAATAATGTACTGAATGTAATACTTGCAATTCCAAACCATGGATCAAGAACTACGAGCAAAACTATGCTAGTTCCAAATAATGTTGCAGTAAAAAACCCTCCAACAAGAATAAACACTTTATTTATCCCTGATTTTGAACCGAGATTATTTCCTGAAAAAAGTGTATCTATTTTCATTAATGCTAGTGGAACAATAAGGCCTAATACAATGAAAGAAGATATGATTGCAATTCCAGCTGCAGTACCAAAATGGAAAACCGCTTCAATTTCAGATGAAAGATTTGAAAGAAAAGCTATACTATCACTAATCATCACTAATGATAAAGCGCTAAAGATGCCAGTTATCCCTAAAAGTAATGAATGTCTTGGAATATTACCTTTAAAAGATTCTTCTTGATATCTACGTATAGCATGGACAGCAAAATCTACACCAAGAGAAATCATGGAAATTGGAACAATAAGATCGATCACTAATCCACCCTTTAGACCTATAAGGTTGGATATCCCTTTGAGCCAGATCATTAGTATGCCAAGTCCAGCACCAGTTAAAGCCATTGCCCAATATGACTGTAAACTGACACCAACCACAATGATCGCTGCAATAACTGCTGCCATAATAAAAGGGCCTGCTTGTGCTCCTTCATCTTCAGATTCAAGATTTACATCAATAGCAACACCCCATAATTGATATGTATTCTGAGTCCCACGTAATATCCTTTGGATGTTCCTGTTAAATTGTTCTTTTTGTATTTCCAACTCACCACCACCAATGCCTATAACAAGACTACCCCCACCAAGCTTTTCATTATCTGTTAACGTATAGATATTAATTGCTGGTGATTTCCAATATGTTATCAATTCTCCATTTACAATTTTTTGTTCATTTGTCGCTTCAACTGACAACATATTTGCCATTCCTGATGTTTTTTCATTTTTTAATATTTCATGGATAGCAAGTTTGATTTCCTCGTCTGATGCTGTTTCTAGAGTCTTATTTGTTTCAGTTGAAATAAAATGATCTTGGACCAAATCTGCAATTGTTTGTATTCCATTAACTTTTTTGTTTGACAGTGGAGAGTAATACTCATAAAGGAATCCCGTTGTTTTTTCATTTGTTGGACTAATGTCGCCTGATGAATCTGCAAGACGTAATTTTTGAGTGTTTTGATAGAGTTCATATAGTTCCCTTTGAGTAAGAATATCTCCGTCTTTTGCTTCTGCTATGAAAGAAATAAACCATATTGAGGAAGGGAAAGTTTCATTAAGTTCTTTTTGTAATGAAAGAGGTTTACTTTCAGGGTCCGATGAAGCTTGTTCATCAGATGACATCATGATAAGAGGGACAGTTAATAAGAAAGTCAGTATAATTGTCCCTAAAATAAGTTTACTTGAATGATCTATTGCAGATTCGACAATGGAAACTAATCGATCATTGTTTGGCATCATAAACTCATCCTTAATAATTTTTCAATATATATTGTGAACCATTTATAATTTTTTTTGTTAAGATTTTACTATAATTTTCGAAAATATAATTAGAATAGAAAGTTGATTCATGCAGATCGATCAGGTCACATTAAAAAAAACAGCCAACAAATTTAATTTTGACATAATTGGAGTTGCATCTCCAGAAACTTTCATTGAAGCGGGAAATATTGCAAATGAACGTCTTAATAAAGGATACATGGGGGATTTGAAATGGTATACCAGCCAAAGAATCAATCGTGGTATACATCCTGAAAGACTCCTGCCTGGTGTTCGTTCGATTATCTCTATAGCAATGAATTATTTTGTACCTGAACAACATGATATCAATCAATCTAATTCTAGAATTCGCGGAAAAGTTGCTAGATATGCTCGCGGAAGAGATTATCATAACGTAATGAAAAAGTTACTCAAGCAATTTATGCAATCTCTCGAGCAAGAAATTAATCATGCATTTTCTTGGAAAATATATGTTGATGACGGACCAATGCTTGATCGAGAAGTTTCACAAAGAGCTGGCATTGGATTTTTTGGGAAAAATACAAATATATTAACTTCTCAAGGTTCTTGGGTTCTACTTGGACAAGTGCTAACTAACCTTGAAATCCCCTATAGTAAACCCTTAGAGAAATCCTGTGGCTTATGTACAACGTGTATTTCTGCATGCCCAACAAATGCAATTATTTCTCCGTATATCATTGATAGCAGGAAATGCATTAGTTATTTAACAATAGAAAATCGAGGACCGATCCCAATAGAATACAGGAACGCAATCCAAGATTGGATATTTGGATGTGACATATGTCAGGAAGTATGTCCAGTTAATACCGTTCGAAGTTCAAATACCCCGAATGAGAAGTTTGAATTTACCCCTGATAAAGCATATTTGGACCCTATTGAAATTCTACAAATGGATGAGGAAACATTTAAGAACGTTTTTCAAGGAAGAGCGATCAGACGTGCTACGTGGCACGGACTACAACGAAATGCTTGTATTGTATTGGGAAATATTGGCGATGAATCTGTTGTACCTGCACTGATAGATGCTTTAAATTCTGATTCTGATTTAGTACGTGGACATGCAGCTTGGGCTTTGGGGGAAATTTCTGCTAGCAAAGGAAGACAAGCTTTAGAAATTCGTATAAGCATTGAAAAAGATAACTGGGTCACATCAGAAATTAACGATGCACTAACAAAGTTTTGATCATCCAAAAACTTTTTCGAGAACTGTTTCTTTGTGCTAGAATAAATTGTCAAAAGCCGGGATGGCGGAATGGTAGACGCGGCGGACTTAAAATCCGCTGTTAGAAATAACGTGTGGGTTCGAGTCCCTCTCCCGGCACCACGATAACAATGGACTAGAGAGCAATCTTAAGGGTGGCTGCTCTAGCCCTTCTATCCCAGAAGGTGACACAAAAAGTGACACTTTCTCTTAAACGGAACACTTAACAACCATGATTACTCGAGGGTTTTCCCCTATCCTTTTCCAACTTTTGCACCTATGAACAAGTCAAGGCGTAACAGGCACCCTATCTTATTAATATATATGCACAGAAGCAATAATTAATTATTATGGATGCATAGTAATGGGGTAGTGCTGTAATGATTGGTTTCAGTGAAGCTGTTAATTTAGAAGTTTCTACAATCGGACTGGTAATGGGTGTATCTGCTATTCTCGCCATTACAATTATTAGCATGATCTTCATAAGCAAAAAGCACAAAAAAAGCCTTACCATGAATTCGTTATGTAAAGAATGTAATGGCAGCGGTAAAATAAATTATCCCAGCCACTTATTAGCATATAGTTCATTCAAACCTGAATTTGAGGAATTTACTCTCGAATGCCATGCCTGCAAGTGATAATCTGTTTAAAGATGGAGGCGGAAATTAGCTACCGCCTCCATCTTTAAAGCAATAACGTAGTAAGATAGTCTACTTACGTGCGTCTGCTATCGCTTCTTTAACTTTCTTAACATTTTCAGCAGGCATCCAAGTTGTCCAGCGATCCTCATAATTTTCTAAGTAATACAAGGCAGCCTGGTCCCATTGGGATTCAAAGTTTTGACTAGTATACGCTGCTGTTACATTTATAGGTTGGAGACCTATGTTCATCTTTTTCAGCAGCTCCACCACTTCCGGAGCCCTCTCTATCAAATCTTTGTGCACTGCTTTATCAACAGGTAATGTCTCATAAGCACAGGCCTCTTTGGGAGTGTAAGTTGCGTCATTTTGCCCCTTACCAACCTCTTCCCAGCAAGCAGCACTGTATGCGGGTTCTTCTAGAACTGTCCACTCATATGCACCCATGATAGAAGTTGGAGCCCAGTAATACCCAAACACAGGCTTGTTTTTCTTCTGAGCACCAGCCAGAGCTGCGTCTAAAGCCGCTCCAGTGCCTCCTTGTTTGATGTTGAAGAACTCGAGCAAGCCATATGAGTCCAGTTTGGCACGGTTAATCTCAGCACACTGCCACCCTATTGGGCAGTTTTGAAACTCACCTTTGCTAGAATCTTCAGGGTCTTCGAATAATTCCCAATGTTTTTTCATGTCTTCAACTGTCTTAATGTTGTGTTCATCCGAAGTATATTTCGGAATCATGAAGAATTGCGGGCCTCCCTCATACGTTGCGCCAAGATTGACATAGCTTCCTTTGGCAATCTCCTCATTGTAGTTCTCCAAGAAATTCTGATGCCACAATTCCATGTTTACATCAATATCACCCGAAGCTAATGCCACTTGCATGAGAGGTGTGGAAAGCTCAACGGATTCTACCGGATATCCGTATCCGTGCTCAACAACGAACATAGCAATAGCATTGTTAATCCACAAAGATTCAAACTGGGTATCATTGAATCTAATAACAGACTTTGGTTCCTCTTCACTACAAGCAACTGCAAAAACCGAAAGAGTCAGTAGTGCACCAAAGATTAACAATAGTCTCTTTATCCTGAAAAAGTTATTTACTATCATTGTAAAACCTCCTATTCATTTCCTTTTTCATTTCCTTTCTCTAATCTGACGTAGGTATCTGCTGTCGAGTCTTGGCTAAGCCTTGAGTTATACGATCAAGAATAATAGCCATTACCACTATACCGATACCTCCTATGACTCCACGACCAACATCCAACCTGGCAATACCGTTGAGAACCTCGACACCCAAGCCTTTGGATCCGATAATTGCAGCAATAACAACCATTGCAAGTGCCATCATAATCGTTTGATTTAAACCAGCCATGACCGTGGGCATAGCAAGTGGAATTTGCACCTTAAACAACAATTGATTGTACGTAGTTCCAAATGACTGTGCAGCCTCTACTATGTTGACATTCACTTGACGAATACCCAAATTAGTTAAACGTATAATAGGTGGCACAGCATAAATGACTGTAGCGATAATCGCTGGCACCTTGCCCAATCCGAAAAGCATTAACACAGGAATGAGGTATACAAAACTAGGCATGGTTTGCATCATGTCAAGAATTGGTCGCTGAAAAGCATTATAGCGATCACTTCTAGCGGCTAAAACCCCCGAAGGAACCCCTAGAACAACAGAAAGTAAAGTAGCAACAATTAACAGTGCCAGAGTAGTCATGGACATATCATATATGCCTAAAAGTACTACTAAAAACATCATTACTACCGCAACCAATGTGAAAGCCAATCCTACTTGCCGGTATGCAAGGACTGATACTATACTCATCATCATCCACCATGGAAGACTCAGTAACCAGTTCTCCAAAGGTACAAGAAGGTATCTGAGCAATACGATGTTAATGACACTGAAAATGGGGTCTCCGTGCACAACCAACCAATCTACTATAACGTTTATGCCCTTAGAAACACTGTTGCCAGTCTGTAGAACTTCCGGGACCTCCCCTATTGCTCCAAAGGGGATTATTCCTCCTATAATCAGAACAAGCCCAATCCAGACCCATTTTGTCAAAGAAGTTAGTGGCCTCGGAAGTACTTGCAACCATCTACTTGGAACTTTTGAATGAGCATTTGAACCCTGAAACGTTGTTTCTTCTGAAATGATTTCAGTATCCGATTCATCATTATTTATATTTTCTGAAGGTTTATATGTAACACCATATCCATTATTTAAAGCAGGCAGGTCAAATGCAACTTGTAGGAGTTTCTCCCGGTCTATAACTCCAACAAAATTACCTGAATCATTTATTACTGAAAGTGGTTCAGATGTAGACCATTGTTGCGAAAGCGCCTCTTCAACAGTTTGTTTTGCAGAAACTTCCACATTTGCACCAGAAGTTTTGCTTCCTGAATTCTGATCAGCCTGATGCTCTAAAACATACCCTACCGTTAGGACAGTAGAAGGACGAACGTCACGAGTGAACTCAACTACATAAGAATCTACAGGATTTCCTATGATCTCTTCAGGGGTACCTGTCTGGATAATGACCCCTTCTCTCATGATAGCAATACGAGTACCCAATTTCACAGCTTCCGACATGTCATGAGTAATAAAAATCGTGGTCTTCTGCATTTGTTCTTGGAGTCTTATAAGCTCTTGTTGCATATCTCTTCTTATGAGGGGGTCAAGAGCACTGAATGGTTCATCCATGAGCAATATTTCAGGATCAGAAGCTACTGCCCTAGCTAACCCCACACGCTGTTGCATGCCACCAGACAATGCAGATGGCATATAAAACTCCCATCCGTTAAGACCCACCAGGCCAAGAACTTCCATAGCTCGTTCTTCACGTTCTTCAAATGGCACATCTTGAACTTCAAGTCCCCAAGCAGCATTCTCAAGAACGTTTCGATGTGGTAAGAGTCCGAATTGTTGAAAAACCATGGAGGTTTTTTTTCTTCGAAACTTAATAAGGTCTTCCTCTGAATAGTCCAGTATATTTTCATCATCGACAAAGATGGACCCTGTAGTTGGTTCAATAAGTCGATTTATGCATCGGACTAAAGTGGATTTTCCACTTCCTGAAAGACCCATGACGACAAAAGTTTCACCATCTTTTACGTCAAAACTAACATCCTGCAAAGCAACAACGGAATTATATTTCGACTGCACCTCAGCCTTGGATAAGCCTGATAATTTTTTTGGCAAATCCAAGTTTTCTTGCGAGCTGAAAATTTTCCATACATTTCTTGCTTTTAGACGAATACTTTCATCTTGAATCATTGCACTCTTTTCACAATTAGGTTATCAGGTTAAACAAAAAAACAAGCACGAAGTATTAACTTCAAATTTGTTATGGAAATTGCATCGGATAACCAAAAAGTTGATTAAGTCGGAAGCGAGAAGAAGACCTTTAATCTATTAAACAGTAACTAATTTCTTTGTGTAGGCAAGGTCACCTGTATACCCTCATAACTACCCCATTATTAAACCGGAAGTGTGTTTAAGAATCTAGAAACTGTAGTCCCCTCGTCCCATTGAGACTACACATAAACAGCTATATTGTCAATTTCTAAGCAATCTAATTTGTGTTCTGAATCATTTTACATTGTGGTAAAATACGGAATAGTTAGTAATTTTTTTCACTTTAAAGTACATTAACTATCAATTGAATTTACTAGTATTTTTATTGCCTCAGAATTTGGAGAAAGATCCTGAAAATAACCAACCAGAAGCCTAAAGTTTTCTATGGTTGGTACATAGTACTAGCAAGCATAATTGTTAATTCCTATCTATCACTCTCTATCTGGCAAGGATTCGCGGTGTTTTTCTTACCCATCCTTCGAGATTTCCAAGTTTCCAGAACCACCCTTTCTGTAGCCTTCTCACTAAGACAAGTTGAATCAGGATTTTTATCACCTCTTGTTGGATTTCTTATTGATAGAATAAATGCCAGAATAGTCATAGTATCAGGAGTAATAGTATCTGGAATTGGATTATCGTTAACAGGATTATCGCCAAATATTTGGTATTTTTATTTAACATTTCTCCTTATGACTTCTGGAGTTAGCTTTGCATCACATGGGGTTTCCTGGTCAGTTGTTGTAGCTCGATGGTTTGACCGTCAAAGAGGAAAGGCAACGAGTCTAGCATATATGGGGGGAGCGGTTGGTGGACCTGGAGTGATACTAGTTGCTCAACTTTTGGAATCATATGGATGGCGTTCTTCAGTAATGATTCTAGGTATAGGATTATTGTTTGTATGTATACCATTTGCACTATTGGTACGCTCCAGACCTCAGGATTATGGATATCATCCAGACGGAAATACATATACAACAAGTGAAACCACTTCCTCAATGGAAGAATTCAATCTTGCAACCCCATCCATGACTATTAAAGATGCGATTAAAAGCAAACTTTTTTGGTCTTTAATTCTTATCTTTGGAGCTCAGCATATAAGTTTAGGTGGAATTCATGCACATCAAATTGCTTACTTTGAAGATATAGGTTTTAGTACTACTCAAGCAGCATCAACTATTGCCATAGCATTTTCAGTAAGTGCACCAGGAAGATTAGTGGTAGGAATTCTTCTGGATAGAACAGATTGGCAACGAGTTTTTATTGCAATAATTATTGGACAAATCATATCTCTATTCATTTTGGCAAACGCATCTACCTATTGGCATCTTATTCTATTTTCTTTCATATTCGGATTTAATCATGGGATGATGGTTCCAATACGAGCAATCATATGCGGCAGATTATTTGGAATTAATAATTTAGGATCAATTTGGGGTGCAATTGATGGTGCAGTGGTTTTTACAGGAGTAATAGGACCAGTTTATCTAGGTTGGACATTTGATACATATCAGACCTATATTCCAGCGTTTTACATATTATCATTTGTTCTTTTTACTGCTATACCCATTGTTTTGACTGTATTCAAAAAAAACAAAGATCTTGATAAGTATTAATATGAATACTTTTTTACTATTTAAAAGTTATTCGTAGAAATCAAATAACATCTGCAAATATAATTCGACTCTTGGCAAGAAGGATGAAATATTTAATTATCAAGACAAAAACCCTTTTTGAGATATTCTAGTTTTGGTAAACTACAAAAAATGCTTAATAGAGGAGAACTATGACTAAAAAATTAATAGAAAACCAAGTCATCGCATTTTTAGGTAACGATGACAGCCCTGATATTTCCAACCCTATCCACTCAACTGAGGTCGCTCAAGCATATGGTTTTGCTGGGGCATTAGTAGGAGGTGTTACAGTATGGGGATGGGCTTCTGATACAATTGTAGAAGCATTAGGAAAAGAATGGATTGAAAACGGATGGTCTGAATTTTCTTTCAGACAACCAACTTTCCCTGGAGACAAGTTAACCATAACTGCAACCCCCAATGATGACAAAAATATAAGTTCATGGAACGTTTCCATGGTAAATCAGTCAGGCATTCTATGTGTAATCGGTGAAGTAGGATTAAATAATGCTCCATGGATTGATGAACTTGTAAAACCTACGGAAATGGCACCAACAGACAATCCAGATAAAGGGGAATTAACACTTGAAGGAACATCTACACCTGCTGACTGGTTAGCAATGGAGGTGAATTTTTCTGAAGAACTTTGTAATGAATTTACCACACAGAAACAAATTCTTGGAAATTCTCTTTTTACTGGAAAAAAAGGTATAGCCCACCCTTCATGGGTTGCAGGATGGGGAGAACAATTACTTCGACATAATTATTCAGTTCCAAGTTCTATGCACACAAAAAGCAGGGTACAACATCGAAAAAGTGTTAAGGTTGGTGATTCCATAATTGGTGGTGCACACTTATTGGATGTTTATGAAAGAAAAGCTCATCACTTTGCAAATTTTGATGTTCTACTGCGAGATCAAGATGGTTTAGAGGTAGCCCAATTGAGACATTGGACAATTTTCAAAATCGCAACAACAGAGGAACGAGAGAATTTAGCATAAATCACAAGTAATTTATAATATTTATGGAGGATTTCAATGTATGGGACTATATTCAATCTTCATGTAAAGGCTGGGCATGAAGAGGCATTGCAAAAGACTTTTAACGATAGAGGCAATCAAGTTAAACCAAAAGGAATGGTGGCATGGTTTGTAATGAAACCAGATGATAAAGACCATTGGATTGGTGTTGCGGTTTTTGAAACTAAAGAGGATCACGTTGCAAATGCAAATGACCCTTTACAACATGAATCATTTTTAAAAATGATGGAACACCTTGAATCCGAACCCACTTGGACTGATGGCACATATGTTGTTGGTGAAACAGCGTAGTATAAATTTTTTGATTATTAAATACGTAATTGGTTATTACTATTCAGCGTTATTGCATTAATTAATGCTGTATTTTGATGACTTCTCAAGTAATTTATTACTACATAAAACATGTTTGCATCTAAAAACTTCTATAATCACTAATAATTAAATTTAATTAACAAGGTTTTAAATGAACAAAGTAACAGCAGAAGATATTCTAGAAAAAGCTAAAAAATTCATAGGAATTGAAACATCCCCTTCAAAGGCCTTGTATCCCGTTGAATACGATCCAATACGTAGATTTTGCCATAGTATTGGTGATGAAAACCCATTATATCTAGATCCTGAATATGGCAAATCAAGTAGATTTCATGGCACTCCTGTTCCGATGACAGCACTAACTGTCGTTTCCGGGGATGCCCCTAGGTGGCCTCCTGCAGCTGCTTTGGAAACACTTCCTCCTATGCCTTCTATTGGAGTAAGCGGTATCAATCTTTCCACAGAATGGGAATTTTTCAAGCCAGTTCTGGTTGGAGACCACATTTCAGTATCAGAAAGATACTCAGACGTGTACATCAAAGCTATCAGAATTGATCCTCAAGCATTTTGGACAGTCGCCGAAAGAATTTACTGGAATCAGAACAATGAGATGGTTGCCGTTTGGAGAAATTTTGGGCTAACTCATAGAAATCCTGAAGAGGTAGAAAATAACATTATTAAAGAAGCACTGGTTTTCCCTTTAGGAGCAGCTAAGAATCATCGTCTCACCAAATAAAGCACAAATGATTAATTTAATAAATGTTGAATAGAATTAAGTCCAATTCTTGCAAGCTCTTCATCCTCGTCAGCTGCAAGCCCACTAACTCCAATCCCCCCTAGGACAGTACCATCTGAATGCTTTATCACGACACCGCCCTGAAGAAACATTAAACCAGGATCACCCAAATCTGAATTTTTCCTGTTAGCTTCTTTCATTCTTTGAGCAATAGCTCCAGTATCATCTCCCATGATTGCAGATGTATACGCTTTTGCTATAGCAATTTTTTGTGGTAAAGGAGCACATCTATCCATTCTTACGTAAGCAATCATTTTACCATTCCGATCAGCTACAGATATTGCAATAGGTCGTTCCTCATTTTCCATTGCTTTGGTAAGTATTGTATTAATAGAAACTTGAGCTTCATTAAGTCCTAATTCCATTTTTCCGTACATTTTAACCACCCCCACAGATTGATTATGGATTCAAGATTGTACTTAGAAAAATTGGCTTCTTCAATGATTTTGTTAATTATGGTTTAATACTCAGTATGACAAGCCCGCAATTATCTACATTCATTTACTCGATTTCCATAAAGTAATGAATAGAATTAAAACAATACCTTATTACTGGTGGGTAATTGGATTATCCACCCTAGCAATGATCGGTGATGGCCTTGTCGGTCAAGGAATTCCTGTATTGTATCCATTTATTCGAGATGATTTACAACTAACTCGGGCTCAGGTTGGATTAATTTACTCAGCAGTTATGAGCACAAGCATGATAACAGTAGTGATTGGTGGGTGGCTATCTGATAGTTGGGGAGCAAAACGTATCCTTGTAACCACCCTTCTTTACACTGTATTTCCTGTTCTTGGATTTGGATTAATTAATTCTTTATGGATTGCATTATTTATTGGATTACTTATAGGAGTGGGAGTCGGGCCATTTTATCCTTCTACTTCTAAGCAAATTATTGACTGGGTCCCTAGAAAAACTTTAGCACTCGGAATGAGTATAAAGCAAACAGGACCTCCAATTGCTGGAGCAATCTCAGCTTTAACCTTGCCATCTCTGGCACTGTCATACGGGTGGCGTATTTCAATTATTTTTATTGCAAGCTCTATGCTTCTTTTGGGTGTTATCACTTTAACAATGTACCAAGACAATCAAAATACGACCAAGGTTAGCACCAGAATTTCTATTAAAGATTTAATAGGTATTGCAAAGAATCGTGACATCCTCGTCTTAACAATATGGGCATTCAATTTTGTAGGACTTCAAGTGATAGTACTCTCTTATTTGATTTTATATCTCATTGAGGCTTTAAATTATTCTGAAAATGTAAGTGGTAGCTATCTAAGCATGACACTGTTGGCTAGTGTCATTGCTCGAGTATTATGGGGTGCAGTAAGTGATTATATTTTTAATGGTCGTAGAAAAATAACTCTAGGAATTATAGGCTTCATAGCAACAATAGGATTTTTTGCAATAACTTTTGTGAGTATAGAAACTTCTGGAGTTCTAAGTGCCATCATATTTATAGTTATTGGTGCAACAGCTATGTCTTGGCCTGGCATATTTACTGCATACATGACAGAAATTTCAGGACCAGAAAGAAGTGGTACGGTCATTGGCATAACAAATCCAATTGTGCGACTGGGAGTTGTAATTATGCCTCCATTATTTGGTCATTTCGTTGACGTTACCAATTCATATAATACCGGATGGCTTATAGCAGGAATAATAGCTATTTCATCTACTTTTTTTATGCTTTTATTGGCTAAAGAACCTCAGAATTATTAAGACTTATAGTATTCAACTTTTTGTTATCAATCGTATCATAGGTTATTGCTTTAAAAGAATCCAAACAAACGCAGGTGGTAAATTTTTTATAACAATTCCTGAAAATTGTTTTTTAGCACGATGCTTATCAATAATTTCATCTTGAACAGGACAAACCATAAAGTATGTCACCTGCGAAATTGTTCCTCCCGATTTTAAAACCTCAAAAGAGTTATCACATATCCTCGCACCAAGATTTCTACCTATAGATACAAGAGGTATCCCAGAAACTATACTCTCAACTTCATCAACTCCGTAAGAAAGAAGATGTTTCTGAAGATCAAGTGCATCTCCATGAATAACTGTAGCTAAGGGATATTTGCTTTTTAAATAAACCACAAAATCTAAGGATTGTTCAATCAATATTAATCTATCTTCTGAAACTCCTCGCTGCAAAATAGCTTCAGTAAACGATCCAGTTCCTGGGCCAAGTTCTACTATATGACCACCATTCCAATACTCGAGATGTTCAGTCATTTTACGAGCAAGATGTTCTCCACTAGGGAATATAGCACCAAGTTTTAATGGATTCTTGAGGTAATTCTTAAACCAAATACTATATTTCATAAAATAATAATCTTAGTTTGAAGTCAAAATTATGCACTGTTATTTTCGATAAACTTATCAATATCAGATTTATGCTCTTGATAATGTTCCCATGTTTCAGCTCTAATTGCATCTCCATTAAAAGTCTCAGGCATAAACACATCATCAGGTAATTGTGTTAGAAATTCCACCAGTACCATATGGTTATTATCTAACAAATCCCAAACCTCAGCTATTGATAAATGTTTGTAATCTTCAACCTGTTGTGCATTAAGGGCATCTATCCTATCTGAAGTCATATCAGAGTATTCTGGTTTTTGTTGATTTTTTATATATCCTTGAATTGCTTTCATTAACTCATAATCCCATACAGCCACATGAATCAAAGATTCACGAAGATTCCACGAACCCACAACTCCTGGTTTTTCAAGCTCTGAAACAGATTTGGCCGCTTCAATAAATTCATCCCATGTTTTAACAATACTTTGCAAACCTTCCTCTTTTTTCATTAAATATTACCCTCCTCAATTGATTTATTATTGAAAATAAATTCTAAATTAATGCGAACTAAAACATTTTCATAGACACTCACAATTTCGAATGAACAGTAGCGTGATATACACACCAAAAATAATTACACAGCATAAAAAAATATCTTCGTTAGACACTCCCATTATTTATAAGTAAGGTAGCTGTGTTTTCAAAATATTCTTTAATTAATCTTTTGTCCTCAGTCGAGATTTCCATAACATCTAATGCACTAAGCATATGAGAAACCCATCTATCTCTTTCCTTTTTTCCAATAGTAAAAGGTGAATGTCTCATCCTCAATCTTGGGTGTCCCCTCATTTGTGTGTATTCCATTGGTCCTCCCCAATATTGAGCAAGAAATCCTGCTAAATGTTCTTTGCCGGGGGTAAGATTTTCAGGATACATAGGCCTTAAAAGAGGATCATTCTCTACAATATTGTAGAATTTCTCAACAAGATCAGTAAAAAAGATTAATCCACCAACCCTGTTATAGACACTACCTTTATGGTCTTTGGATATTACTTCATCATCTTGACTCATAACAGAATGAGTATAGCAAAAATTTTACTTTAAATCTCAACATTTTCATGTATTATTAGACTCAAGTTTGTTTTAATGAAGATAATAATCAATGGAGGATATCTACATGAACCTTCCCGAAGGAAAAGACATCATTCTAAATGAAATTCAAATACGGTATTTTGAATGGGGAACCCCTGGTAACCCTGTTATTATCTGCTTGCATAGCCATAGTGCACATGCAGGAATATGGGACAAGTTTGGACCAGCAATGTCAGATAAATTTCATGTCTATGCCTTAGATCAACGCGGACATGGAGATAGCCAATGGGCTGAAAGTGGTTATGACAGGGACCGATTTGTTGAAGATCTTGAAGCTTTTATAATTGCAAAGAACATATCCAAATGCATCCTAGTAGGTTCATCCATGGGTGGATGGAATTCACTTTTATATTCTGTAAATAACCCGGAAAAAGTTGAAAAAATCGTTCTTGTAGATATTGGCGTTGAACCTTCTGGTATAGTTGTACAACGTCCTCCTAGACCACTTGAATTTGATACTTTTGATATAGCATTCCAAACTATAAGAAGTGAGAACCCATGGCCTCCCGGAGATCGACTCCGTAGTGATCTTCAGCGAAAATTAATTCAAGACAACAATGATGGTCCATTCCGATGGAAGACAGATCCCATTCTCATAACAACCCCACTTATAGATATGCAAAGTCCTGAACTTATAGAAAGATACTGGAAGGCATTACGTTCTATACAATTTCCAATTCTTGAAGTAAGAGGAGCAGAAAGCGTTACAGTCTCAGACGATGTGCTAGAAAGGATGAAGGAGGCTTGTCCAAATTTAGAATCAGTTGATGTACCTGGTTCAGGGCATGTAGTATCGTTAGATAAGCCAGAGGAATTTAACGCAATCATTCAAAACTGGATAAAGAAATAAATCTCTGTTCTATGACTATAAAAATAGACTGATAATATAATCACCAGTGAAAAAAGTAAAAGTATGGGATATCGGATTAATCTCATTTAGAAGTTTGAACTATTTTGGTCGCTTCCTTCTACCCGGGCCCCCGGTTCCTTCACGCATATCCTGTGCAGTTTCTTCATCTATCCCTCTATCCCACTGACGCTTCAAAGAATCTTCAACACTAAAAGAAAACTCTCCAACATCCTCTATTGAAATGTTTATCTCATCCCCATCTTGCATTGCACCGAGCCCCTGATGATTTGTCCCAGTATAAAGAAGATCACCAGCTTGAAAACCTTCAAAGGAACTAACAAATTCGATTGACTTTGCTATTGAATGGGCCATATCCGAAGTATTAAAATCACCTCTTACTTCCCCATTTACTGTTAGTTTAACTTGTAAATTTTGTGGATCTGGAATTTCATCAATAGTGACAATTGTAGGGCCAATTGGGGCAAAGGTATCATATGACTTATGAACAGAAACCCCACGCCATGGCTGAAATTCAGGAATGCTTGAACCAGG
>CEUS01076662.1_pt1 | contig 18242 bp, 11 predicted proteins | sample 427031 | NCBI WGS metagenome assembly CEUS01 (sample SAMEA2622837, study PRJEB7988) | marine metagenome | biome: marine biome (ENVO:00000447); feature: marine epipelagic mixed layer (ENVO:xxxxxxxxx); material: "saline water (ENVO:00002010), including plankton (ENVO:xxxxxxxx)" | depth 140 m | reverse complement strand
CTGACGAACTCGGTCCAGTTGAGTGGTAGGAGTTGCTCGCCGAGCCACACGCCCTCCCAGAGGTAGAGCAGTCCGAAGCGGGCCCAGTCTCTAGCGCTGAGGTAATCATAGCCGGACAGGATGAAGTGTCCGTAGGGGTCAGTTTCCAGTACCGGGCTGTGTGCACCGATTCGATCGAATAGTGCACGTTGCGGAAAGCGGAGATACTCTTCGCCGGCCGCCTCAACGGTTTCCTTGATGATCCAGCCGAGTGTCAGGGGATCGCTATTCCGGTAGCGCCATTGGGTTCCGGGTTGCAGGCCGGCCGGTTGGTTGAGGACGTGCGCGAAGATATCCAGTCCATCAAAATAGACTCGCATGTGCTCGTTCGCTTCGCTGAAGGCCGTAGGACCTGTGAGGCCAAGGTTCGTAAAGTCGAGACCGCTGCTCATTTGGAGGAGATCTTTGAGACGTATTGTGCGACGGGGGTCATCGTCGTGCTGCCAGGCTGCTACTGGAGCTGGGCCCTCGATACTCAGATGTCCCTGCTGGACCAACAGGCCGATCAGGGTTGCGGTTAAGCTCTTGCCCTCAGACCAACTAAGTTGCGGGGTGTCCTTGGTAAACCCTGACGCATAGCGTTCCCCAATAATGCGCCCGTTGTAGAGAGCTACGATGGCTCGTGTGTTCTGTGGTTGGTCCATACCCCAATCTAGCGCGGCCTCGACTGTGGCCTGGTGTACTTCGGTAAATGTCCCGTGAGCGTAACGGTCGCCCATTGGCCAATCGTAAGTTGCGGGGTCAGGTGTTGCCCGCAGCAGAGTGACGGGAGTGAATTGGACGTCGGTATCGCCGGCTGGGAGGATCACGCACCCTTGGTCTCCGGTGTAACGAGCTGAACGGGGGAGAGTGTGTGGGGCAACTACGGTTGCCGTGTGTTGTTCGTGATCAACTTGATACTCGAAGCTTTTCTGCCAACCAAGCTGTGGAAAGGGGGCCATGTCCTCAGCAATGACGAGCTCGGCGCTACGAGGGTGGCTGCGGCCGACTACCCAGAGACCCGCGCATAAGTGATGGGCTGACATTGCCGCTGCGAACTCAAGAGCTCGTTGCTGATCCCCTTCCTTCGTCTCGAGTGGTGTCTGAGCCCAGAGTGGAAGATTCTCGCTGAGCATAGCGAGGGTGATGACTATGGCTACAACTCCACACTGCTTATGCAACATGAGAACCTCTTGGTTGAGAATTCTTAGCCGACTGTCACCAGGTTTGTGGTGACTCGAACTCCAGGCCGACCTGCATCTAGCCAGGTCATCATAACGTGGTTCGTGGCCAGTGCTTCGTGGTGAAGGTGATTTTGGTGCTGTTTGGCATATGAGTGTTTCTGGGGCGGGATCTTTGAATCTGAAAAGGTAGTCAGAAATTTGGAATATGGAGGAATGCCAGCCCACTTAATCCTGGTGGAATTTAGGACGAGGCTGGTTAAGAATATTCAAGCTAGCGTGATCAGTGAAAGGCACGATACACAAGAGTGGGTGTACCGTTTAAGATAGACGGGGAGCTCGCAAGCACGGGAGGGTGTGACATGAGACTGAAGAGTGAACCTTGTTCGGTGGCTCTTCCACTGTTAGCGTTCGGACTAACTTTAGTCATTGTGGGTCTCGGAGGCTTGAGACTGAAAGCGCAAGAGATGACCGGCGATAACCCATTCTTTGCTAGAAGTCCGTTGCCATATCAATTGCCACCATTCGACCGGATCGACGAGTCGCATTACCTCCCTGCGTTTGAGCGGGGAATGGCCGAGCACCTTGTAGAAATTGATAACATCGCCAGTTCCTCTGACGCGCCGACTTTTACGAATACTTTGGTTGCCCTTGAGAGGTCAGGTCGGTTGCTAGATCGGGTGGCGTCTACCTTCTTCAGTCTGTCGAGTGCGGACACAACTGATGCATTGGATGAAATTCTTGGTGAAGTGGCGCCGAAACTGTCGGCCCATAGCGACCGTATTCTTTTGAACGCTGATCTTTTTTCGCGTGTGCGGATGTTATACGACCAGCGCGGGAACCTAGATAGTGAAGGGGAGTCGCGGCGTCTAGTGGAAAAGACGTATACCGATTTTGTAAGAGCTGGAGCGTTGTTATCTGAAGAGGATAAGTCGCGAATGCAGGAGATCAACGCAGAATTGGCCAGCTTACAGACGACCTTCACACAGAATGTTTTGGATGAGGTGAATGCTTCGGCTGTGGTTGTTGACACGTCAGAGGAACTTGCTGGGCTGTCAGACAATCAAATTGCGTCTGCTGCTGCGGCCGCGGCCGACCGAGGTTTTGAAGGCAAGTATGTCATCCCCTTGTTGAACACCAGTGGGCAGCCGGCGTTGGCCTCGCTCGACAACAGGGAATTGAGGGAAGAAATCGCCCGTGTTTCTCTAAGACGGGGTATACAGGGTGGCGAGTTTGACAACCGGGAGGTCATCACTCGAATTGCGCGGCTTCGAGCTGAGCGGTCAGAGATGCTGGGTTATCCGAACCATGCGGCTTTCAGCCTCGAGGAGCAGACGGCTCAGACCGTCGAGGCGGTCAATGAAAGGCTTGCGAGCTTGGTGCCTCCTGCGGTGGCCAATGCCAGACGGGAGGCAGCAGACCTGCAGGCGATAGCCGAAGCTAGTGGTGTGGAGCTGACAGTGTCGTCTTGGGACTGGTCTTACTACACAGAAAAGGTTCGCGCCGACCGTTATGCATTTGATGCTGCACAGCTGCGACCCTATTTTGAAATAGATGCGGTCATTGAACGCGGAGTATTTTTTGCGGCCAATCGACTCTACGGACTGAACTTCAAGGAACGCACCGACCTTCCTGTGTACCATCCTGATGTTCGAGTCTGGGAGGTTTTTGAATCTGACGGATCGGCCCTAGGGCTGTTTCTGGGAGACTATTATGCTCGTCCTTCAAAACGCGGTGGCGCCTGGATGAATGCTTACGTGTCCCAATCTCATCTACTTGGGACGTCTCCAGTGGTTGCTAACCATCTGAACATACCGAAGCCGCCGGATGGCGAGCCGACATTGCTGACGTTTGATGAAGTGGAGACCATGTTTCACGAGTTCGGGCACGCGCTGCATGGGTTTTTTTCCAACGTGAACTATCCTTACTTTGCAGGAACCTCGGTGCCGAGAGACTTTGTTGAATACCCGTCGCAGGTCAATGAGATGTGGGCAACGTGGCCTGAAGTGCTCAAAAATTACGCCCTTCACTACGAAACCAGCGAGCCAATGCCGGCCGAGTTGCTTGAGAAAGTGATGGCTACGCAAACCTTTAATCAGGGCTTTGCGACTACCGAATATTTGGCAGCGTCACTGCTTGACCAGGCTTGGCATCAACTGACCGTTGATGAAATCCCGAGGCCTGCTGATGTGGAGCAGTTCGAAGCGACTGCGCTGGAGATGGCTGGTGTCGCGCTGGAGGCCGTCCCGCCGCGTTACCGCAGCACATATTTCTCACATATCTGGAGCAGCGGTTATTCGGCTGGCTACTATTCCTATATCTGGAGTGAGGTGCTGGATGCGGATTCTGTTGAATGGTTTAAGCAGAATGGTGGTTTGACCCGGGCCAATGGGGAGCACTTCCGCCAGACGCTCTTGTCTAAGGGAGGGAGTGTCGAGGCCCTCGATTTATATAGGGCATTCAGAGGAGCGGATCCTGATGTGCGCCCACTGCTTGTTCGACGTGGATTGAATTAACTATTTCAAGACCGATGTTGGTATTGGCAGGTGCCGTTCAATGAATCGCGATGGGTGCAACTGTTGAACCAGTGGCGCCTTGAAGCTTGAGCGGTTGTATGACAAAGGCGAACTCATGTACCTGGGTGGCCGCGAGCGTATCAAGTTTCATCCGCTCGACCAGGTGAATGCCGTGGACCACGAGCATCATCTGGTGGACGGGTAGTGATAGTTGGGGATCTGGGTTTGGGGATACCTCAACCGGGAAGTTATCTGAGCCGAGGAGCATTGGGTCTCGGTCGATCAACCATTGTGCGGCTTCCACCCCGATTCCGGGGCCTCCGGCGGAGAAGCGTTCAGGATCTGTGTTCCAAAGTGTGCCCCATCCCGTGTTGATCAACACAGCATCACCTGGTTCCAGAGTAGTTTGTTGACGTTCCAGTGCCTCTTGGAGGTCTGATACGGTGATTTCGTAACGGTCCGGCAGCATGGTGACGCTCTTAAGGCCGGCGATGTCGATGAGAACGCCTCGCGTCATCAATGTGCCGACGTTCTCCACGCCAAGGTGCGTGAAGCCGGTTCGAGTCATGACTTCCGGTAGGTTGTAGCAGTTGTAAAGACTGTCTCCGATGGTTTGGTGGCCGAAGCCGTCGAATTGTGTGCCGACCTGTCCCATTTCGCTAACAACCAACTCTTCGTTCGATCCACGGCGATTAGTGCCAGGATTCATGCGGGTCGGCTTCATGTGTAAATCGAAATGCCTATCGCCGAGTGGCATCGCTTCGTTGAGTGTTTGCCCTAGCTCGATGACTTCACCTGTTTGGATAAGCTGAGTAGCCCTGAGCACCGATTCGGGGCCCATGTGGTTGCCTGCTCCGCGCTCGTCACCTTCACCCCACCTGCTCGGACAGCGCTCTTCGGGAGTTGGTGGCGACCAAGACTGTCCCTGCGCATTGGCGGTGGTGATACCCATGCTAAGTGTGATGACTACTATTGGGGGGGTCCTCATGGCCTTCCTCCAGGGTGCCGATTAACTCTGCGGAGAAAATTGTTAGTTCCGGTGTGGTTCTCCGACTGGTATTCGGGCCTTTGATGATGCCTAGGCGTGTCGTGTGGTTGAGTCTTCGACAAATGCCTATGATGACAGTTCTTAAAAGCTTGAGTTGCCTATGTTAATGCCTGATTCAAATTATGCTTATTGGCACAACGTGATTCTATACTGCCATTCGTTCTGGGTGTCGACATTGACTGAGTAGCCGGCCGATGACAGGATCCCTGCGATGCCAAGTTAAATAGACCGGTTGCTGTCAAGCGCCTGACCCTGTGTCGTTTCAGTGCAGGGTGCCGGTGGCTACCAGTGTTGCTCGAACTCTTCCCGGTTTGAGAACGGTAGAAACGGTATCGAAAGTAAATAGATAGGAGGTTTTGATGCCAAAGCGGTTTTGTGCCTCTGTACGTCTGTTGATGGTTGTAACCTGTCTAGCAGTCTGGATTGCGCTGCCAGGCCTTGTGTCTGCGCAGTCGGCGACCGAGTTTCCTCCAGTAACCGATGCGATGTTACAAAACCCAGCGTCGAATGATTGGTTGATGTGGCGCCGCACGCTCGATGGCTGGGGGTACAGTCCGTTAGAGGAAATCAATAAGGGCAATGTCAAAGAGTTGCGCTTGGTGTGGTCGCGAGGCCTGACCGAGGGCCGTCAGCAGGGGACCCCTCTCGTCTACAACGGCACGATGTATATGCCGAACCCGAGCGATGTCATTCAGGCGATCAACGCTGTCACTGGAGATCTTGTTTGGGAGCACCGCCGTGAGGTTCCAGACGATATTGAGGACTACGTCTTCAATAATCTGTGGCAGAACAACCGGAATTTAGCGATCTATGGTTCGTTCATCATCGATACCAGTGTGGATGATCATGTATTTGCCCTCGATGCGAACACAGGTCGGTTGGCCTGGGAAACCAAGATTCTAGACTACCAGGTGAACCCGGCGATGCAGAGTTCCGGTCCAATTGTAGTGAATGGTCGGGTGATTTCTGGTCGAAGTTGCATGCCGGTGGCTGGGCCTGAGGCATGTGTAATTACCGCCCATGATGCACAGACTGGAGAAGAACTGTGGCGTCGTAGAACCATTCCAGCCCCGGGGGAGCCTGGTGATGAAACTTGGGGTGGGGTTCCCTTTGAGGAGCGGAAGCACGTTGGTGCGTGGATGGTGCCGAGCTATGACCCAGAACTGGATCTGATTTACATTGGGACCTCTGTTACGTCGCCAGCACCGAAATTTTTGATCGGGGGAGCCGACAACCAGCACCTCTATCACAATTCCACCTTGGCCCTGGATGCCGACACAGGGGAGATTGTGTGGTACTACCAGCACTTAAATGACCATTGGGACCTTGACCACCCTTTTGAACGGATGCTTGTCGACACACCCGTGGCACCTGACTCGGCTGCGGTGAGCTGGATTAATCCACGGTTGCAGCCTGGAGAGGAACGAAGGGTGATTACCGGAATTCCAGGCAAGACCGGGGTGGTATACACCCTAGACCGAGCAAATGGTGAGTTTCTGTGGGCGACGCCAACCATTACACAGAATGTGATCAGTGGTATCGATGGCGCTACTGGGGTGGTGACCGAAAACTCAGAACTGGTGTTCAGCAGTGCCGGTCAGGAGGTGCTGACCTGTCCTCACGCGAGCGGTGGCAAGGACTGGGAGGCAGGGGCCTATAGCCCTCGGACGAACACGATGTATTTTCCGCTTCGGAATGTCTGCGCTCGGATGCTCGCTGAGGGACCAGAGAGCACTTCGACCTATGCGATTGTGTGGCGTTCGCAACTGGCACCAGGAACTGATCAAGTGGGGACGGTTCAGGCTATTTCTGCTGAGACGGGTTCGGTCGCGTGGATACATGAGCAACGGGCGGCCACTATGTCGCTTGTGGCCACCGGAGGTGGTCTCGTCTTTGGAGGAGACGTTAACGGTCGATTCCGAGCCTTCGATGATGAAACGGGAGAGGTGCTGTGGGAGATCAATCTCGGTTCATCAGTGTCTGGTTTTCCGATCAGCTATGCTGTTGATGGACGGCAGTATGTGGCTGTGAGTACCGGTACACCTCGGTTTATCGATCTGACGCCAGAATTGCGGCCGAGTCGTGGTAATAATTTGTTTGTATTTGCTTTACCGGATATCGACTGAAGTGGTAGTGGATGGTTTGTAAGCTGTTTACGCAGAAGATGACGGAGAACTCGAAGAGTAACCGACGACCTGGTTTTCAGCTTCGTGAACGGTATGATTTTGATCCTAGATATTGCGGAAGCAAGTGAGACTGGTAGGTCGCTAGATGTGTAGAGTCTGCAAAAGAGATTATTTGGGGATATACGGAATGCTGATGACGGTTGAAGGAATGCAAAAGCGGTGTGGAATTGTGCTTGGGGTGTCCTTATGACGACAGGCGTCCAGGGACAGCAAACCGTCAGCCTCCACACGGTTGCTGGAAGCACCAAGCTTAAGGAGCACAACGTAGAGCTTCCATCCTATGAGCGAGAACGTTTCGATGATATCGCGTTCATGACGGCGATGAATCTATGTTTGCTGGGTAACTATTCACAAACTGGGCATTTTGGTGGACCTTTGGCTTACACGCCCTACAATGTCGCTTGTCACCTTGCAGGCCCGGCCCTGGGGGGACTTCGTTACGACCTCCGCGACCCTAAGGGTCCGTTCTCAGACAAGTTCATGCTCGCCGGTGGGCACAGTATCCCGACTTGTTATGCCTTGTGGATGATTCTGTATGAAGCTCTGCGGAAAGAGTACGAAATATCAGGAGACATCCGGTTTAAGGTGGACCCTAAAATAGCGTTTCTGCCTGTTGATGCCCTCGGATTTCGTCGTGGGGCAGGGGCATTAGAGACTTTACTTGACGCTAACGGCTTGACAGATCATCCGCTTTTTGGAGAAGCCAAGATTCGTGGTATTCGGTCGTTGGCTGGACATGCCGAATCTACCGACGCGACAAACGATGTCAACGGTGGGCCCTCCGGAATCGGGGTTGCTACGGCCGCTGGAAAGGCAGTGTTCTGGGATTACGTTGGGGCAGCGCAAGACCTCAAAGTGGTTGCGCTTGAAGGGGAATTCGCCTTGACCGAGGGACACGCCCAAGAGTTGAAGAACATAGCGGTGTCTCAACAGGTTGGCAAGCGGCTCAGGGTGCTTCTGTCGCTTAATAACGCTGGAATCGACGATACCTTGATCGGCGGTGTGATCAAACCTCAGTACAAGGACTACGACATTGCTCAGCAATGGGTGTCGTGGGGCTGGAATGTTTTCACGATTGAAAATGGTAACGACTTTGACCAGGTCATCGCGGCCCTGAAAACGATGGAAGAATGGCCGGCTCAGGATCGCCGACCGATGATCTTGGTTGGACCAACCGTAAAAGGATGGTGGCCATCAGTCCACGACGGAAAAATCAATGGACACGACCACTTGGTCAGTTATCCGTCTCATCCTTATGGGTTCAAGATGAACGGCGAGTATTTTGTTGCATTAGCTGAATCTTTCGAACAGAGGTTCGGTGTGACGTTCGATGGTATCCGCGATGGAGTGCCAGAGACTGAAGCGGATCGATTGATCCAGTTCAAGACGAACGTTGATAAGTTGCTATCTGTGCTGGACCGGCGAGAGGGACTACGTGAATGGACTGCCAAACGCTTGATCGACATCGCCGACTCGGTAAACCGGAATCCATCTCTCCGGATTGATACAGCAACGAATCCGTTCTTGGATTCTCGGTTGAAGGTCGAGAACCTACCGACTGAACCTCAAGATGTGGTTGTGGAGAATAAGCACTCCGGTGAGCAGATCACGCGCCGAATTTCGCTGTTTCATAAACCCGGACTCAAACAGGGCCCGAGGCGTGCGATTAGTGAAATCGGCGCATGGCTTAATTACGTCACTGAAGGGCGCTTCATGACGATGGCCGCTGACCTGTCCGGTTCGATTAACGTTGAAAAAGCCAACTTGTTGGGGCACTACGACCCGGTTGAGAATCCCTATGGCACAAGGCTCAAGGCAGCTATTCAAGAAGCAGGAAACACCTCGACAGTCATTGGTCTGATTAGTCAGAACGCATCCTCTGACCCTGCGAACTATGCCGGAGTGTGGGGAATATCTGGTACATACGGCGCATTCACTCCGCTTATGTATACGCCAGCGCGGGTGTTCTCGCAAATGAATCAGGACAGTCCGTTCGAGCTAGGAGTGCTGAATGTCTTAGCAGGGCACTCTGGTCCAGAGACGGCCGCCGATGCCAGGACGCATTTTGGAATATTTGCTCCTCAGACCTGGACATTACTGCCACGGGGACAGGTCATTAATCTGTATTTTTGGGACTACAACGACGTTGCTCCTGGATACTTTGCAGCAGTTCAGAAAGCACTTGAAGTCAAAGAAATCGGTATCATCGTAATCCATGTTGCCCGTCCAGATTTTCAGGTGGTCGACCGTGAGACTTTTGCAGACCGTGATCTCCTGGCGGCAGCTAAGGGTCTCTATCTAATTCGTGACTACCAGAGTGAAAAGCCCTGTATGGGTACGGTGTTTGTGCAAGGCTCTAGTGCGACGATGAATGTGGTCAAGGTGATTCCACGACTAGACGCAGACGGGATCAATGTGCGCATTGTGTCTGTCATTAGCACCGAACTGTTTGGCTTCCAGCCGGAGGAGTACCAGCGGCATGTGTTACCAACATCCTCGCGCTATGACTGTATGGTTGTTAGTACGATGACCAAGCGTGTTCCACCGATTCCCAATCTTGGACCCGTCACAGAAGCCTACTCGCTCTATGCCGACTTTGATGATCGCTGGCGAAGTGGCGGAACGGAACCGGATGTCATAGCGGAATCTCACCTCGACGAGGATTCGATTTATCGAGGTATTGTGCGTTTCGCTGAGGATAGAGCGGTGCGTTTGGAGCAGCAGCGAAGCGCCTTGGCAGCACTGAGCTAGATATCGGGGTCCCACCGGTGTGGGTTTTATGGCTCATGGATTGCTGATGCTATATGCCGACCTAGGTCAAGGAGTGGCTCAGCTCCCCAATTGGGACGCCGGTGAATCATCATTGTCTGGTCCATCTCCGAGTCGGGGCTGTGACGAAGGCGGAGTTTAGCCATGGAACGATATATAGCAGCATTCGTCTTGCTTGGACTCATTCAATTCTCAAGCGATTCGGCTCAGAGCAGAGAGGACGACGCTTTTAGTCTTGGTGTTCTGACGACCGGTCTACAGTATCCGTGGGAGATTTCGTGGGGACCGGATGACTATATCTGGGTGACTGAGCGTACGGCGAAACGGGTGACTCGGGTGAATCCAATAGACGGCAGCAAGGAAGTCGCTGTGACGATTGACGAGGTTATTCAGAACGTCGCCCAAGATGGTCTGCTCGGTCTGGCGGTGCACCCGGAACTTGGGAAGGGAAGTGGGGCCGATTACGCTTATGTGGCCTACACCTACCTGGGGCAGATGGGTTTAAGACTGAAGGTCAGACGGTTTTCCTTTGACTCAGCCAGACACACTTTAGAGGACCCTTTCGATATCATTACAGAGTTACCAGCTCACGACGACCATTTGGGTGGACGCCTAGCGATTGGCCCAGACGAGAAGTTATATCTGACCATTGGAGATCAAGGTGGTAATTGGCTCCAAAACTACTGTAATCCCAATCTGGCTCAAGAGCTGCCTACGGCCGGCGAGGTGCAGTTGCAGGATTGGGGGAGCTATCAGGGGAAGGTGCTTCGACTGAACCTGGACGGTTCGATTCCAGTAGACAACCCGTCACTTAACGGAGTTCAGAGTCACATTTTCTCATATGGGCACCGCAATCCACAGGGGTTGGTGTTTGGCCGAGACGGGGCTTTGTACGCTTCGGAACACGGACCAAGCACCGACGATGAGTTGAATCTGGTCGAGTCCGGCAAGAATTACGGATGGCCTCAGGTCGCTGGATATCGTGATGGGCAAGCCTATGTTTACTTTAACTGGTCAGCCTCGGAACCGGAATCCTGTAGCGATTTGGTCTTCAGCACCAGTGAGGTTCCGCCATCAGTCCCTTCTGAGACAGAGGATTCGTGGAGTCATTCTGATTTCCAGCCACCGATTCAGACTTTGTTTACGGTGTCGAGCGGATATGACTTTGCCGCTCAAGGCGGCGCTACGATTGCTCCATCGAGTTTGGGAGTCTACACGACGCGCGAAGGTGGTATCCCAGGCTGGGCTGATTCACTGCTGGTGCCAGGCATGATTAAGGGCCGGATGTATCGCCAACAGCTTTCAGCGGATGGGAGCTCTGCTGTAGGTGAGCCGGTTGAGCTTTTCAGAACTGCAAACCGGTACAGAGATATAGCTATTCATCCGAATGGTCGGACGATTTATGTCGCCACCGATAATGCCGGGCGCACGACCGGCGTGACTGGAGAGATGACTCAAGTATTGGACCATCCTGGGGCGATTGTACAATTTCATTACACCGGTCAAGAATGAGGAACAGCGGGAGACACGACAGAAAATGTACCTGTGGAGGCAGTGCCCTGCGAAGGGGGCTATAGAAGCTTGTTGGGTAGGCGCTGGATCATTGCGCCCTCAGTCAACACCAGTAATGGATCTATTTGAGGGCACGGAACTGAACGGTGTAAGAGGGGGATTGCTAGAATTTATGCAGTCGGAACAGAACTGATGCAGTCAAATATGCACACTGCTGTCTTCGTTGTTGTGATCCTCCTTTCTGCCAGCCTTGAACTGGTAGGTAGACAGGCTGCTGTGGCTCCACTGGACGACGTTCGTATGCGAGCGGATCAAGGAAATGCTGACGCACAGGCTGAACTCGGATTCAGATACGCCAACGGCAGAGGTGTCTCAAGAGATCAGGTCCAGGCTATGCACTGGTATGGACTGGCGGCCGAGCAGGGCCATGTCTATACCCAGCATAACTTGGGTGTCATGTACAGCAATGGCCGCGGTGTGCCGCAGAGCCAGACGGAAGCTGCTCATTGGTTCCGTCTGGCGGCCGAGCAAGGTTATGACCGTGCACAATACAACCTTGGAATCATGTACGACACTGGTCGTGGGGTTCAGTTGGACCACGTCGAAGCCGTCCGTTGGCTGAAGCTGGCAGCTGAACAGGGACACGCTGGGGGGATGTCCTACCTTGGCGCCATGTACGGAAGTGGAAAGGGTCTGTCGCAGGATTACGTTCGGGCTCACATGTGGCGCAGTTTGGCGGCTTCCCGGGACACCACCGAGAATCGGCAGATAGCGATTGAGGCTCGAGATGCCTTAGCAAGGCGGATGACAGCGACTCAACTAGCCGAGTCCAGGTACCTTACCCGTGAATGGGAGGCTGTTCACCCGCCTGGACCGTAGTGCGGGTTATCCACTCTAACGGCCATTACTTGAGTCTGAAGTGCAATGTTGAATTTTGCAGCGTTATTGCACGATAGAAAAGACAGAGGGTGACTGGGGTGGTTCAATTTGGAGTCAAGTGATGGGAATAATCAGTCGTCTGGCGGCACGTGCTGTGCAGGAAATAGCGAGTGACCCTGAGACACGTGCAAAGCTCTCCCAAAAATTGAGAGAGACCTCTCGAAAGTTGGCCGAAGAGCTTGAGCCTCGAGCGAGGCAAGCATGGCGTGACAGCCAGCCGAAAGTGGAATCGGCTAAGCGGGGATTGAAGCGGTTTGCTCATAACCTTAGAGAGGAATACCGAAAAGGACGTGATGGTGAGTAGGGTGTTACGGCTCCAGAGAGAGGGAGGGCCTGTCTAGGAACGGGACCACATATATGAAGCGGATGGGTTGCCGCAATTCCTGCTGCCACCTACGGCTGTTCCATTTTTGCTCTTGTCGAACTGAGGTAATTGGCCTCCGACTGGATAACACCTAAGGTAGATTCCCCACTACGAGTAGGTCAGAGAGGTCGGCGCCTGGAGTGCGGTCCTCCGGACCCGAGTCACGTCTGAAGATTCGTGCCGCCTGTGTGCCCCCAATCGTCGCTCGCTGTCCAACTACCCGAATCCAACCTCCCTCGCGGATTCCGACCACGGCAGTGGAGTTTTCTTCTAGGTATTCAGCGAGGCGCTGATCGCGGGTTTCGCCCATGTGAGTCGTGTGTCCGCGTGGTTCCACATAGTGTGGGTTGATTTGAAATGGTACGAGAGCGATCGCGTCCAAGGAGTCTGGCTCGACAATTGGCATGTCATTGGTGGTGCGGATGGTGGGTGACGCTATGTTAGCCCCAGCGCTTGCTCCCATATAGACCATGCCTTGACTGACGCGCTGACGAAGTTTTTTATGTAAATAGGCATCACGCAGTGTTTTGAGGAGCCGAAAAGTGTTTCCGCCTCCAACGAAGGCCGCTTCTGCCCAGTCAAGCGTTTCAAGTCCAGCATCATCGGCAGTGACAGTTCGCACAACGAGGCCTTCACGCTCGAACCGTTGCTGCGCCTTTGCTCCGTAGGCATCACGATCAAAAAGTGCGAACGGGATGAATGCGAGCTTACGTCGCTGTCCGAGGATGTCGAGTATCTCGTCCATGCAGTGGTCGAGATAGCCTTCCCCGTGGTTTGTCGAATTACTGATCAGAAGCAGTTGAGTCAGGGCAGATGTCCCCTTCAATAGGATTGGTCGAAGCTGCGGCAGACCTCAAGTCGATCGATGATCTCCAGACCGCAGCAACAAAGGGCTAAGGCTGTCCGGCTCGAGCCAATGATATTTCTACCGACCTAGTTCCCAGAGGCTGCAGGAAGTGTGTAGTTGGGCGTGCTGGATTGTCTGACGTCCTGGTGGAGAGAAAAGAGGGCTTGAGGGGGTTCCTCTGCCCTCCATTCTTGCTTGCCCCTACTCTCGAATTCACTGTGCGTAATGATAGTAGTGCTCAAAGGGAATCATGAGGTGTGCGTAGTCTGTGCCAGCAAACATCGCGTAGGGCGATCCAGACGTGAAGTCGGTTGTGAAGGCGTCCAAGCTGCTAATGTCTTTGGGCATCATCATCAGATGCGGTCCGGACATGATCCAGTTGTCTGGATCCTCAGCCTCGGCCTGGCTCATCACGAGCGGGGTGGTGTTGTCTTCTCCCATGTCTCCGTGAAGCATCCATATAAAGACGTTACGTTCGAGCTGAGGGGTTTCTCCGGTGAGATAGGCGACGACCCATTTAAAGCCTTCTCCATCGGCACACAACGGCATGGCTTCGTGAGCGTCCATCCAGCCGTTTTCGGGTTCAGCCGGGCCTCTTGGATTAGCAGGAACACAAGTCCAGCCGTTCGTACCTGCTCGTAAGACATTATTAGAAGCATCGACCGCCGTTGCGTTCTCCGCAATAAATGAAGGAGCGGCAGTTGTGTATGCCCAGATTTGCCATTCTGCAGATGTATGCGGACCAGAGGGTTCAGCCTGTTGGCCAAACGCACTGCCTAGTCCTAGAGTGAGCACGGTGATGGCAGTTGTTGGAATAAGCAGTGTTTTTGACATTGAGCCTCTCATTCTCCACCTCATGAAAAGTTAATGTTGAGATGAAAAGTATATATTGAGAATGCCGATCTTGATAAGCGGCTACACGAAAATTCCATCAAAGAAGCCACCCAGGACAATGATGGCAAAATGGTTTGGCTCTTCATTGCTTGAATCTGAGGTAGGTTTAGAGAAAATCCCTGATGGCCAGTTTAACTAAGCCGGCAATACCTGTGTGAGCTAGGACCGGATCGGTAAGGAATAATTTGGTTCTTTTTGATGTGTTGGAACGGGGACAGACAATGAAGTGTTTGACACAAATTCTTGTTGATGATTGGCGGGGGTAACCATATGCATCGATTCATGTCAGGTCTATTTTGTTGGCTGTTCGTGTTGGTATCGGAGTTGCTGGCTCAGCCGCATTTGCTCGAGGCCTCGATCGAGGATCTCCAGGCCTTACTGGATGAGGGTGATATCACGTCGGTTGAGTTGGTTACGTGGTATCAACAACGCATTGACAACTATGACCAGCAAGGTCCGACCCTGAACGCGATACAGCATCACAATAGCAGCGCGTTGGCTCAAGCGAAGGCGCTGGATGAGGAACGCGAGCGTTCGGGTTCTCGGTCCTTGTTGCACGGTATTCCGGTATTGGTTAAGGACAACTATGAAACTATCGATATGCCTACAACCGTGGGGTCCGCGATCATCGACGGGCACTGGCCTAAACGAGATGCCACGCAAGTCGCCCGACTGAGAGCGGCCGGCGCGATCATGCTTGCTAAAACAACCATGCATGAATTTGCGTATGGCTGGACCACTAGAGGGTCTGCCTTCGGTGTGACGCGCAATCCCTACGGCCCCGAGCGTCACCCGGGTGGCTCGAGTGGTGGTACCGGTGCGGCGGTGGCAGCGAATTTCGGGGCTGTTGGCCTAGGTAGCGACACCTGTGGTTCCATTCGGGTGCCAGCAGCCCACAATAACCTGTTTGGGTTGAGAGGGACACAGGGAATTAGCAGTCGAGCTGGCATCGTCCCCTTGTCGAGTTCCCGTGATATTGGCGGGCCACTTGCCCGGAGCGTGCGTGATTTGGCAATCACGCTAGATGCCACGGTGGGCTATGACCCTCTTGACGTTCAGACAGCCGAGTCGTTTGCCAAAATCCCTGATAGCTATCTGAACGAATTGAGGCAAGTGGACCTGGCTGGCTGGCGGATTGGCGTGCTAGCTGACTGGTTTGGTGATGAACCGCAGCATAGCGGAGTGAACGATCGAATCGAGCATCTACTGACCGAACTTAGTAACGCTGGTGCATCGATCGTTCGCCTGACGTCGCCAGCGTTGACTGTGATGAAGGCTGAAAGTGCAGCTCCAGGAGCATTCTTTGTTGATGACTATGACATGAAAAGGGATTTGTCGGCCTATCTTCAACGTTACCCGGCTCTGCCAGTGCAATCGTTCATGGAGTTGGCAAAGGATGAGCGGCTTTCCCGCGATGTGGTTTCGCTCTGGGAGGGGATTTTGAGTGCTAATTACGATTCGAGGCAGACCTATCTTGAACGCCACGCGGACGGGAGAGAAATGCGCACTGAGCTCTTGATGCTCTTGCAAGCGAACGATTTGGATGTCTTGGCTTATCCGACGGCTACCGAAGAGGCAGTAAAGTTGGGAGAGGAGCAATCGCACTTCAACTGCAAATTGGCTGCAGCTTCGGGACTGCCCGCGATCTCCGTTCCGGCCGGATTCGGCAATTACGAGATGCCCGTGGCGCTAGAGCTGTTGGCTGAGTCGTGGGCGGAGCAAGAACTACTCAATCTTGCTTATACCATCGAACAACTAGCCCCGGCCAGAAAGCCGCCGCGGCACACGCCATAGACTAGGCCGGTGAACCTACTTGGAAAGCTCGAGGACCGCCCACTAGAAACGCGGCGGTCCTCTGGATGGTGATATGTTCGGTGGAATCTGTTGTGTTCGTGACCGCTACTGAGTTTTCTTGGCCTCTTGTAACTCGATATTGCGGTAGACCTCTTGGATGTGCTTAATATCGTGATTCCCCTCGTGGCAGGCATACTCGTACATGGGGCCTTCGGTTGCCATCATTGGAATCTCGGCGCTCCACGGCTGGTCCCAGGTGTTTGGGTCTTCAACGGTGAACTCGTAGTGGATTCGGTCATCGGCGATACGGGTGAATCGTTCCACCACTTTGAGGTCACGGCTTGAACCTTGCCACGCAGTGCTGTCGTTAAAGTGATTGCTTTCAACCACCAGGGTGTCGCCGTCCCAGTATCCTCGAGAGTCGCCTGGATATTGGCGAATATCTTCAGAGATTTCAGGGCGTCCATCCACTGGGATTATTCGTGGTGGGTTGTTATTTTGCTCGGTGAAGATCACCACGTGGTCTGAGTTCTGGAAGATCTGGTGAATGTCGTTATAGGACGGATTCTGCAATGGAGGTCCATTGTAGCCATAGTAGATGCAGCGTTCGCTCAGAGGCCGCAGTTCGTAGCCGTCGAATGGTCCGCGGTTTCCGCGTGCGGCGCGTCGTGCGTCGGCCCGCGCTTGAGCTTGGGCGTTACGCGGTGGGATCCGACCGTTTGCTGGGTCGGTGACCAGCGATGTTCGTCGGGTTGACAACCCTTTGGGCACGCGGGTTGCCAGCCAGATGGCATTGTCGTAGTGAACGTAGGTCTCATCGCGGTAGGTTTGATTGAGGACCTTTTCGCGTTCATCGCTGTCCGCGAGGGTGATGACGTGACGGGCGAGGGGATCTGCGCCGTCTACGGTGAGCTGTGCCTGCAGCTGAGCCCACTCCTCCTCGCTATAGAACGCCTGATCACCTAGATACTCTGGTCGTTCCATAGGGGTGAATGTTTGGGTTGTCCAGTAGCCCTGCAGGTTCGGCTGGCCGTTGGGCATGCGGGGCATTTCCCATCCTGGATCCACCTCAGGGGCGTTGCCCGATTGACCTTGCCCGAACGACAAGGCCGGAATAAACAAGGCGATAGTTAGGATAGTGGCAACTACTCGGAGACGATCATGCATCTCAATCCTCCTCAAGAGGCTTCCCGTGTAATCCGTAATGACCCCATCATCGCTCAGGACAGCGCTGTCTGCAAGCCTGTTGCTGGGTGATGGACTATTGGCGTTCGGCCGTCAGTCGACGGACGAGCTCGATCGTGTGGGTTGGCGCCTCGAATTCGGCTTCCTCGAGAGGTGTCCGGCCATGTTGATCCCTAGCTTCGAAGTCAGCACCGTGCGCGGCGAGGTATTCGACAATGGCATCGTCGCCGACACGAATAGCGTCGTGGAGAGCGCTTGGGGTGCCCACCGGGTGCTGGTTCACGTCAAGCCCCAGCTCGACGGCGAAATGGACAGCCTCTTGGTTTCGGCTTCGGGTGGCCAAGAGGACTCCTCCAGCACCCTCGAAGGTTTCGGTTGTGGGATCTGCCCCGACGGTAACCAGTGTCTCCATCATCGCGGTGTCACCGCTCTGTGCGGCAATCAGAAAAGGAGTGAGTCCACTTGTGGAGCGGATACCAGCCGCGTTCCATCCGTCGTTGCGGGCGGTTCGTGCTTGGAGGTCTGCACCGCGCGCCACAAGTTCTCTTGCTAGTGCGCTGTTGCCCTGTCTGGCCACTTCGTGCAGAGGGCTCGCACCTGTGCGGTCACGTGCGTTGACGTCAGCGCCTTTGTCCAGCAGCAGTCGGGTGACGGCCTCACTCCCCCGAGCGAGTGCAATCATGAATGCGGTGTTGCCATCGGAGGCCACTACATGCGGTTCAGCCCCAGCGGCCAGTAACAGTTCCGCACTGGATGGGTCCGTGTGCTCGGCTGCGAAGAGGATGGGCCGGAAGCCGCGGTAGGATTGGGCATTGACGTCGGCTCCAGCCTCAACCAGCAGACGAGCTATGGCGGGGTGGCCTGTAGCTATGGCCCACATCAGAGGGGTCTGACCCATGCGTGCTTCCGCCGTGTTAACGGTGGCATCGTGGTCGAGCAACAACCGCACTATATCGATACTGCCAGACAGGGCTGCGGCCATCAGTGGC
>CEUS01282686.1_pt1 | contig 18246 bp, 16 predicted proteins | sample 427031 | NCBI WGS metagenome assembly CEUS01 (sample SAMEA2622837, study PRJEB7988) | marine metagenome | biome: marine biome (ENVO:00000447); feature: marine epipelagic mixed layer (ENVO:xxxxxxxxx); material: "saline water (ENVO:00002010), including plankton (ENVO:xxxxxxxx)" | depth 140 m | reverse complement strand
AATTTTAATTTTAATTTTAATTGAATTCATAGTATTTTGTATAAAAAGTTAATAGGCTACTATTTTTGTGAGTAATATGGTTTTATCATTTTCACTAACAATACCTAGTCCTGCAGAAAAAATTAAACAAAAAATTACTGATTTTAAGAATTTAAAAAATTACATGCCACTTCAGATTGAAGAAGTTCGAATTATAAAAAATGAGGATGAATTGAAAAATATTACTTTAAATGAAAATCAAGTAGTTACTGAGGAGATTATTACTTCAAAAGCTGTTTTAAAGACCAGAATTAAACAACGTAGCCTACAAACAATTAATGATAACTCACTTGTAACAAAAATAATAGAAGGTCCTGCAGAAGGAACCACTATAAAAATAGATTTAGAACAACAAGATGAACAAACTAAAATTTCAATTTCAATTGAACCAAAATTAAAAATGAAATATTTTTTCTTAAAACCACTAATAGGAAAAGAATATAAAAAAATTTTCACAGCTATTTTGTATAGAATTAACACGGAGATTATGAGTGAAAATGAATAACGAAGAATTCTCAAACATGATAAATTGGGATAAATTGATGGAAAAATCTAATAATTTTAAGAACCAAAAACCATTTAATTTTTCATTTATTGAAGAATTTTTTAATCAAGAATTTTATGAGAAACTTTATTCATCATATCCTAAGTTTGATTCCAGTTGGAATAAACATGCAGATACCGATAAATTTCAATTAAATAAAACGTGGAATAATTTACCTACTTCAGAAATTAATAAACCAGGAGATGATCCTACAATGAGTGAACATTGGAATAAACTAAAACGATATGTAGAAACGGATGAATTTGTTTCATATTTCAGAGATTTTTCTGGAGTTCCTGTTACAAAATGTAAATATTTCTTTTTTATGGGTTATCAACGAGGTGGATTTCAACTTCCACATATTCATAATGTTGGTCCAAGTACATTGGTAATCATGCTATATTTTTCAAAAAATTGGAAACAAGGAGATCCTGGAGGAACATATATGGCATCAGAACCAGATGAATCATCAATTATTTTTGAACCATATAATTTGGATAATACAATAGCACTATTTCATGATAGTCCAAATGCGGCGCATGGTGTAAGATATATTTCAAAAGACATTGAGCGACGTGGATTTCAGATTACACTAGAAGGATTTTCTGAAGATTTAGGTTGGTCAGCTAAATAGATCATATATGAAAATTCTATTTGTTTAGAATTTTGAGTAATTTAACATAGCTTACATAATTCATATACGTATTATTTACTCGCTTTGTTACTAATCTCATAATAATGAATCTTAACAAGATTGTATAATCAAATTCATAATCAAAATGACGATTCATTATTTTTTTGATTAGTTTAACCGAAGGAGAAATTTTTGAATTTTGAATCAAATTCTTATTAAAATTTTCTATACCATCTGATAACAAGATGTTTGCAAGTAATTGAAGAAAATCAATTAATGGATTACCCTTCGCAAGAAAATCTCCCCAATCAATTACGTTAATCGATAAATCATTTTTGTTTATAATGATATTTTTTATCTGAAAATCCCCATGAAGTGCAGTTTTTCTTATTTTAATATCTGAAATATGCTCATGGTATTGTTGCAACCATAATTCAAATGGTAGATCTTTCATCATCTCAACTTCTGAAAGCTCATTTTTCAAATTTGCAATTTCTTCATTAATACTATTTGAATCAAAAAATTCTGAGATGGTAGTTTTTTGGAAATTTACTAACCACTTCAATACCAACTCTATTTCATTTTCATTAAATCTATCTAATGTTTTATTTCCAAACCATTTTTCAGAAATAATATCTTTATCAGGGTTTTTCATATGTGGAAATTTTCTATTAACTTGGGTTATTTCTTCATCAAAATTAATAGCTTTTCTATTACATGAAATAATTTTTTGTGGTTTTGAAAACTCATCTATCATAATAAACTTCACATTACCTCTTCTCGAAAATTGAATTAGATGATTAAATTCTGAATTTTTTCTAATTGTATCATCAAGACATTTGTGATTTTCATTTTGTTTATAGCAATAAAAAATGAAAGATGGAGAGAGAAATTTTAAAATATTTTTTATTCCAAATATTGAAAAAATTTTTAAAAAATATTTAATGAATACAAATTTTGTGTCTATATCATGAAAAATATCAAAGTTTTGTAGATACCATTTTGTGCTTATTTTATCATTTAGATCTCCTAAATAATGTGGTTTATTGTGGGATGGAAATACCCATGATGAAGATGTAGAAAAATCTAATTTTCTAAAAAGTTTCAAATAATCTGAATGATTTTTACAAAAGACATCTTGATTGAAGTCATTATATTTTTGGGTATTATCCAATCCAATTCCCCTGTAATTCTTTGTATTAACACATAAACAACCGTCAGGTTTTAGAATTTGTTTAATTTTATTAAAATAATCTAAATTTTTTTCATCATCAAAAATCCCATACTCAACACCTTTACCATTAACAATAATTAAATCAAAATAATTATTTGGAAATGGGAAGTCAATTTTTTCTAAATGAATTAGGAAAAAATTTTTGAAATTATTTGCTTCCAGTCTAGATTTTTGAATTAGAAGTTTATTTTTTGATGCATCTATGGAATAAACTTGTCCGAATATTTTGGATAGATTCTCCGAAATATTACCTAAATCACTATTGATTATTAAACATCTATCAAAATTTTTTATTTTTGAGAATGCTACATCTCCTTCATTCATCATAAATCTATCTTGATATTGGGGATTATTTTCTAAAAAATGTCTGACACCTTTGAAATAATCTTTTTTGTTAATCTCGGATATAATTTCGGAGATTTTTTTCTCATTCACTTCATTGTTTGATTCTGCATTTCCATAACTAATTAATCCATTATTATCCATGTGTTGAATCTCACAATTCTCACAAAAATATTCAAAATTTAGGAAATTGTGACAATTTTTACAACGAAAAGGAGCTTCAGACTTAGTGTAATTAATTTTCTCTAAAAGTTGTGCATTAAGATAACCTATATCATCATCAAAATTATTCCTCATTAAAGTGACAATAAAGCCAGTATCCTCTAATTTTTGTTTTAATTCTTTGTATCCATGATGGTATTCTACAAATATATTTTTGAATTTTGATAGAATATGCTGTGGAGAAGATAATATTGCATCATATTCACAATTTTCACAATCTAGCTTCAAAACACCATTTTCTATTTTATATTTCTCAACAATTTCTTGTAAAGTCATAGTTGTTAATTTTGTTGTTCCTGAAACATCCTCTTCCATTCTAAAACTTGTATAACCATGTTCAATTGTATCGTTAATTGTTATTCTATTGGAACTGCTAGATATGCCAGATCTAATCAGAGTTATTTTATCATCAAATTCATTTATTGAAATATTTTTTTTAGCCATCTCATAATTAATAGTGAATGGCTCTACTGCAATCACATGTTTTGCGCCTTTAATTATGAAATAACTTGCCGAATCCGAGATGTTTGCTCCAATATCAACCACAATTTTATCATTTACAGGTAATGAGTTGTAAACTTCATGTAAAAATATATTTCCAATTTCACTATACCACCACCCAAAAAATTTTAGTTTTGGAAAATTTTTATCTGATAATATGAGACAATTGCCATCATCAATAATACAATCATTCCATTTTTCATTTAATGTTAATTGACCAATTTCATCTATTTTATTAAATAACATTTCTAGAATAACATGATATTTTTTTTTGATGAAATTATACATAAGAAAATATTTTAGGCTTAATTTTATATCTGCGTGAACAACAATTTTTGTTTTTTGATTAATTGTTTCTAAACTAATGTTGATAATGCTACCTTTACCAGGACCAGATAATACAATTATCTGAATTAGGTTATCATTTATTTTTTTATGGATTGTTTTTTGCAAAACTTGTTTTTTTAATATTGATATGTTTAAAGTCTCTTCTAATATTGTATTATTTTCACTGATTTCTATTATCTTGGTTTTTAATTGTGGAGGAAAAAATTTTGAGATGTTTTTATAATCAGTAAGAATATCCCAAATTTTATTTCGTTCTAGATTAGATACTCTAGAAAATTCTAAATTAAACATGAATTACACTAATTTCTTTGAATATTTAATCTTCTGAATGAAAAATAATAATATCCAGTTAAAAATGAAAATGTTCCTACATGTGTTATAGCAACTCCTATGTCTCCAAAGATTGTACCTAAGATAATCATCCCAGCTAACATAATTATGCTTGATATAACTAAACCAATAAGAGGAATTTTTCCATTTTCTTGTGACATTAATCTTGCAAAATAAAATTGGTTTATCGTTAATGGAATTATTGAAAAACTCATAATTTGTATTAACGTTACAATTTCAGTATAGTTTTCAAAGTAAATAGGAATAACAATAGGCATTATGACCACTCCAATAAATACAAATACAAATGATAGTAGTATTGTATTTCTCTGTAAATTATCAGAAATATTTCCTGAAATTAAATTAGGTAAGAAAAATTTGAAAATTACTGCTGGAAAAATAGTAAATACTGAAATTATTTGTAACGCCAATGAATAATTACCCAAAAATGTTAATCCCATGATCGGAGCTATCAATAATTTATCTGATTGTTTTGTAACACTATCTGAAATTATTAAAAAATAATTTGAAAAAATAAATTTTGAATTTATTTTAATTTCTTGAAAATCATTTTTTAGATTACAAATATTCCAATCATGATTTTTTAGATCTTGAAAAATATATCTAATATAGAAAAAATATGAAATTGCTATCCCATAAATCACTCCTTCAACATCTGCAATTTGTAATCCCAAAAAAGCGAAACAAACAGATAGTGTTTTTTGAATGACAATATTCAAGGAGTATTTTTTTGATTCTCTCTTTGCAATATCTCTTGTAGAACCATAAACAAAAATAATAACTCCAAACACTAGTAATCCAATAATAAAATTATCTAAAATAATTGAAATTATTACGGTGATTAATCCTGCAATTATAGAAAAAAGTAGTAATGAGCTTGAAACAGTTTTATTTTTTGCAAGATAAACAGTAAATGTATTTCCTGTTCCCAATAATGTAATTGTTGAAAGCAAGGTTGCCAGACTAATTATGTAATGAATCTCACCATATTCTGATGGAAGAACGATTATTGCAAGATAAAACCAAAAAGCGACTGAAATAACGCTACCTATAACATCTCCAAAACCAATAGTAATTATTTCTTTTAAAGCCTTCATAGATATTTACCAAAATTTATTGTGAAAATTCATTAGTATATGAAATAATTTTGCCTAGATCATTCTCAGTCAAATTTGGATGCGTTGGGAGTGAAACAATTTCTGAAGATACTAATTCTGTATTTGAGAGATAAGTATTTGTTTTATACATATCAAATTGTGTGATAGGTTTGTAATGAATTCCAGTTTCAATACCAACTTCTTTCATTTTTTTCATGAAATTTTTTCTATTTTTAACTCTGATCCAATAGAAATGATAGGAAGAATTCTCATCAAATGGCATTTTATTTTCAAGATTAATTTCTTTAGAAAGTTTTTTTGCGTTTAATTTTCTTTTTAAGTTATTTTTATGTAGTTTATTTAATTGAATTAAGCCAATAGATGCTTCAAATTCATTCATATAATAATTCCATCCAAGTTCCTTGACATTATAATTAACATCTTTACGATTACTTATTCCACACCAACGTCTAGATTTCAATTTTAATTCATCATTTTTCCAGTCACTATGATTTAATGTAACTGCACCACCTGATGGCATAGCTAAATTCTTAATTGGATGAAAACTGAAACAAACTGCATCACCATGTTGGCCAATAATTTTTCCATTAAATTTAGTTCCTGTAGCATGAGCTGCATCTTCAACCAAATATAACGAATTATTTTTACAAATTGATTTTAGTGATTTCATATCACAGGATATACCTCCCAAATGAACGGGTAAAATTAATTTAGTTTTTTTAGTGATTGACTTTTTTACCTCTAAAGGATCAAGACATAATGTAGAAGGATCAATATCTACAAATTTAGGAATTCCACCATTGTAAATTATTGCATGTGCAGTAGAAACAAAAGATATTGATGGGAGAATAACTTCTTTATTTTTTATATTAAACAACGATAATGCAAGATGTAATGCCGCTGTTCCACTATTTACAGCAACACATGATTTAGAATTTACAAATTTTTGGAATTTTTTTTCAAATTTTGAAACATTTCCAACACCAGAACCGGATGCCCAAAATTTATTTTTCAGTACTTTTGATAGCTGGTTAAGTTCTTTTTCATCTGATATAATATCAAATAATTTAATTTTTTTCATTATTTATTATATTTATTGAGATTTTAATTTTAATAAAACGTTCTATGCATTACAATTTTGAATAGTAGAATTTATTTGAAATATATAATTACTGCATTAATTTGATAGAGATGAATGAAAATTGCAATAACAGGAGGTTCAGGGTTAATTGGAACTGAAATATCCAATTTATTAAAAAAAGAACATGAAATTACAGTTTTAGATTTTAATCCACCAAAAGATGATAGTATTAATTTTATAAAAATCGATATTGAAAATCCCGAAGAAATTATTAATTCAACAAAAGGAATTGATGTGATTATTCATTTAGCTGCTGCATTAGGAGTAATTGAAACTGAAAAAAATCCAGTTAGAACATTAGATGTTAATGCCATTGGTACAAAAAATGTTTTAGAAGCATGTAAAATAAATAATATAAATAAAATAATTTTTTCATCATCATCAGAAATATATGGTGAACCAGAAAAAATTCCAATTAAAGAAACTGATAGAATAACACCAATCACAACTTATGGCATTAGTAAACTAATGGCAGAGGAATACATTAAATCATATTCAAGAGCCTATGGGATTAGATATACTATATTTCGATTATTCAATGTCTATGGTGAAGAACAAGCAAACAGATGGGTTGTTCCAGAATTTGTAAGAAAAATTGTAAATGACAAAGAAGTTACTATTCATGGAGATGGGAATCAAATTAGAGCATTTTGTCATGTTTCAGATATTGCAAATGCATTTAGATTTGCGTTAACAAAAGGAGATAGTGAAGTGTTTAATGTTGGAAATAATTTAGAACCAATATCTATCAAAGAATTAGCAAATAAAATAATTACACTGGCCAAATCAAATAGCCAAATAAAATTTATTACTTTTAATGATTCATTACGAAATCGAAGAGAAATAATTAACAGAGCACCAGATATTTCAAAGATTACAAAAATATTCGAGTACAAACCAAAAATATCATTAGATGATGGCTTAACAAGAGTTATTAAAAAATACAATAAGTCTTAATGTAAAAATGCAAAATCAAAAAACAGGAAAAAAAATTATTTTACTTGATTCAATTAATACAATTGATAAAATTAAGAAAGAAGTAACAAATCTAACAGACGTAAGAATAATTACATTTGATTATATTTCCCACAAAAATTTGTTGAAAAATAATATAACACATGAGATATCAGATGACTTTCTAGATGAGAAGGATATTCAATTAATACAAAATGAATCATTAAATCTAACAAAATGGTATGATAATGAATTAAAGGATGTATTAAATTATGAAGAGATTAATCTTGGGCGAACTTTCTATGTGGAATTTCATCAATATTTGTTACAAATTTTAAAAAAGATTTTGGAGCTTAAGAAAATTACAAAAGAACTATCTAATATGGAACTCATTGTTTCACCAGGATTATTTCAAATTGCAAAAGAGTTTCATTCATCATTACGTCAACTTAATATAAAAATAGAAAAAAGTGAGAGTTTTCTTAATGATTCAATAAAATTCCGTTTAACCAATACCGTAAAATTTGATATATCAAAAAAATCATATCAGAAATTAAAAAAATCATCTGAAAAAATTTTTTCTAATATTACATCAAATGAGATGAAAGATGGTGTTGAATCTATTCTTTTTATTGAATTTGATCCTATAAAATATAGAAAATTATTTGAGATATCTAAAAATTATTCATTAAATCTGATTTTATTTAATAGAAGAAGACCATCAATATGGAATTTAAAATCATATAAAATTATTAAAAATTCAAGTTATATTATTGCAGATAATATTATTGATCAAGAAACAGAAAACATTATTCAAAATGAACAAAAAAAAATAATGGTAAAAATAGAAAATCTTTGGAATAATGAAAAAATTTTTGAATCACATTTCATTTTTGATGGAATACCATTTTGGAAAATTATCAAAAATGATTTTCTAAAACTTTGTAGTAACAGAATAAAAGAAGCCATTAGTGAAATTAATATTACCAAAAGAGTTTTTGAAAAATTTAAAATTTCATCAATTGTCTGTTGGTCTGAAAATGGATTTAACGAGCAAATTGCAATAGGTCTTAGTCAGAAAATGAAAAAAAGCATATTCTTATTGCAACATGGATTGTATACAGATTCTACAGATTCTGTATATCAGAATGAATTTTCTGGTGTATTACCTAGAAATTCTGATAATTTTTTCACATGGGGCGATATAACGAAACAATATGTAAGAGATATTGGTATTCCTGAAACTAAAATAGAAATAATAGGTAGTCCATCATATGATACAATTTTTGATGAAAGTGAAATTGGAGATGATCAAAAGCATATTCTTATTGCAACTACATCTACATCTAATAAAATCGGAGATTTTCTGATAAAGGATAAAGAAAATTTTGAAAAAACAATTGTATCAATTTGTAAAACTCTAAAAAAAATGGGAAAAGAAATTGTTATTAAAATTCATCCTTTTGAAGAAGAAGAATATGTAACAGAGTTGGTAAGAAAACTTAATTCAAAAATTAATATAATCAAAAAAGGAAATATCATTCCTTTGATTAAAAACTGTGAAGTTTTTATTGCATTAGATATGTCGACCACGATACTAGAAGCTCAATTACTAAAGAAACCTGTAATCTCAATCAATACTCAAAAAATTCCATACAATGACGGTTCTTCAGTTTTTGAATCAAATTCATGTGATAGAGTAAAAATTGAAGATTTTCAAAAGACTATGGAAAAAATTCTTTATGATGAGAATTATAGAAAAAAGTTGATTGAAAGAGGCACAAATTTTCTGAATAGATATGTTAGTAATCAAGGAAGCGCGAGTAAAAAATTACTATCATATTTTGAAGAATTTTAACAATTAAGGTTCTAATTCATATGTATGTTGAATAAGTTTAAATTTATTTTTTTTAAAGAATTGGATTGATTTTTTATTTTTTGGACTAACATTGGCAAGAAATCTATCTCTAGGATTAAGTTTCATTAATAATTCAAGAGATTTTTGACCCAAGCCTTTACCCTGTACATTTTTTTTTAAAAAAAGTCCTATTTCATTCATCTCTGTTAAGTAGATACTACCAATTTTTTTATTTTTTTGAAGAATAATATACCATTTTGTATAAGGGTGTGAGAGAACAAATTTTTCATGTTGTAAATATGTAGGCATTTTCTTATGTGAAATTTTAGTAATTGGATCACGTTCTTTCAAATGTTTGTATAGGAATTTGATATCAGATTTTTCTACTTCTTTAAATTTAATTTCATTATCAGTCATAATTTTTTAAAAAAAATCAAGTATTTCAAGATTAGGCATTAAAGAATAAATTAATGAGTTCAATAATAACACCATGCGTACTACAATAGTAGCTGAAATAGGCTCAAATTGGGAAGGTGATTTATCTAAAGCAAAAAAGCTAATTCGATTATCTAAAAAAGCAGGAGCCGATGCAGTAAAATTTCAAATTTGGCGAGCTGAAGATTTGTATTCAACAAAGCATCCTAATTGGAAAGATATCAAAAAATCAGAATTAAGTTTTGAAAAAGTTAGAAAACTAAAAAAATATGCAGATGAAATTGGAATAGAATTTTTTTGTAGTGCATTTTTTCCAGAGGCAGTAGATTTTTTAGAATCAATTAATGTAAAAAGATACAAAGTTGCATCTAGAACCTGTATTTTTAAAGATCCATACTCAAAAGAAATTTTAGAAAAAAAGGCAAATACAAAAAAATCAGTCATAATTAGTATGGGAATGGGCGGAGATGTAAAAAAAATTAAGAGAATTTTTTCAGATAATAAAATTATATTTTGTTATTGTATTTCAGATTATCCATTAGCATTTAAAAAAATTAATTGGAATGAAGCAAAAAAATATGAGGGTTTTTCTGATCATACGATTGGAATTACTGCACCATTAGTTTTTGCAGTAATGAAAAAAGAAAAAAATTCAAAGCATATTTTAATTGAAAAACATGTCAAACTAAAGGAATCAAAAGGTCCAGATGCAGCAACCTCAATAAATACTGATGAACTTGCAGAATTAGTAAAACATGTACAAATTATTTCAAAAATCTAACAGGCAACATTTCAAGAATAATTATTTAGTAAACATTAATTTCTAATCAGACATCATAATTAACATGGATATACTTTCAATTATTCCTGCAAGAGGTGGTTCAAAAGGAATTAAATCAAAAAATATGAAGATTATAAATGGGAAAACATTACTTGAATATTCTGTAGATGCATCATTGAGATCAAAATGGATTAACAAGACAGTAGTTTCAACTGATGACTCAAAAATTTTGAAACAAGCAAAAAAAGTAGGCGCAGAAGTAATTAAAAGACCAAAAAAATTATCAACAGATTCAGCATCAATTGAATCAACGATGGAACATTGTTTGGAATTTTTGAAAAAAGAAGAAGATTACATCCCAGAGATAATCATATTACTTCAAAATACATCTCCATTAAGAAATGCAAATCACATAGATGATGCAATAACATTATTTTTAAAAAATAAGAATGATTCAATGTTAAGTGGATATAATTCGCATCATTTTATTTGGAAAAGTGATGGTAAAAATATAGCACCTGTAAATTATAATCCAAAAAAAAGGCCAAATAGACAAAAATTCAATAATCAATTTATTGAAAATGGTGCGATTTACATCACCAAATACAAATCATTTAGGACAAGCAAATGTAGAGTTTCTGGAAAAATTGGATTATATGAAATGCCAAAAGAATTATCAGTGGACATAGACACTGAAAATGATCTTGATAATGTAAGACAATTTATGAAAAAGAAAAGTAAATAATTACATTATGTAGAATTAATTTTTCAGTGATTTGAAATAGTCCATATCATGTTCAACCATTGATTTGACAAGTTCTTTAAATGTCGTTTTTGGTTTCCAACCTAATTGTTTTTTTGCTTTAGAGGAATTGCCAATTAATTCATCAATTTCAGTTGGTCTCATAATAGATTTGTCAATTTCAACAATATCATGCCAATCACCCATACCAGCATATTCTGTTGCAAGATCAAGAAACTCTTCTACAGAATGAGATTTCCCTGTCGCTATTACAAAATCATCAGGATTTTTTTGTTGTAACATTGACCACATAGCTTCTACATAATCACCTGCAAAACCCCAATCTCTTTTAGCATAAATATTTCCGAGACTAAATTTTTTTATTTGATTATATTTTATTCTGGCTAAATTCCATGTAATACGTCTTGTAACAAATTCTATTCCTCTTAAAGGCGATTCATGATTAAATAAAATTCCACAGGAAGCAAAAATATCATAAGCTTCTCTATAATGATTAGTTATGTGATGAGCAAAAACTTTTGCTACACCATATGGACTTCTTGGTTTAAGAAAAGAGTTTTCATCTTTTTCACCAGGATAATTTCCATACATTTCACTTGACGATGCTTGATAAAATTTGGCATCAGGCATATTTTCTTTCATTGCATCTAAAATACGTAATGTACCTAATCCAGTAGTATCTGAAGTTAGAATTGGTTGTTGAAATGATGCACCAACAAATGATTGTGCACCTAAATTATAAATTTCATCTGGTTTTGATTGACGAATAGCAGATTGGAGAGATGAATAATCTGCTAGATCAGCTTTTATCCTAGTAATTTCATCAAAAATTCCCAGTTCATCTATTCTTTCAAAACACTTGTGACTAGTTCTTCTAAAAGTTCCAAATACATTATAATTTTTTTTCAGAAGAAAATCTGCTAGATAAGAACCATCTTGACCAGTAAGACCAATAATTAATGCATTTTTCATGTTATAATTAATCCTGCTTCTTTGATCTTATCTAAAAACACTTCGAATCCTTTACCACCTTGTTCATGACCTTTCCATACTTCAATAGCAAGGGTTTTTTCATTGAATTGATTAAGTATAGGAATTATTTGATCAAATGGAAGACTGCCATCTCCAAATTGAAGACCTTCACCATCTTCTCCATCTGCATCAGATATATGAAAATGATCAACATTATCTTTTATTTTCATTAGTTCATCAACTAGATTCAAATTATTTTTATTACAATTAAGATATGAATGACAAAGATCATAACAAACGTTAAGACCAGTTTCATTACAGTAATTTTGCATATCTTCTGTATTTAGAAAAATATTACAATTCCATCTTCCTCCAAAAAACCAAGCATATGGAGGCATGTTTTCTAGAAGAAAGTTAACATTTTTTAGATCTAATTCTTTAATAGATTCTGCAACAAGGCTTTTCATTTTAATTGTTTCATCTTCAGTTGAAGAGTTTAATGTGTATCCACCAGGATGTACAATAATTGTTGGATTTCCAGAAAATTGTTCATTAAGTAATAATGTTTTATCAATAGCTTTTTGGATTAATTCTATAGATTTTTCTCTTGAATGTACTTGGTTTGTTTCACTAAGACTTACAATGTCTAATAATTTTCTATCAAAATACTCATAACAATGAACAATTAGTTGTTGTTGAAATTTTCCATCTAATTCTAAATTTAAATCACTATCAGAAAAATGAAATTCTAATACTTTTGGATTGAATTTTAGCATGGCAGATAAATCAGGCTTTCGTACTTTCATTCCAAGAATCATGATAAATCATCCTCCTGAATATAGTCTCCTTTTTTTATCTCACGATTTGAGGTTTTACCTATTAATTCAAAGAAATATTGTGGAGATAATCCACGTGCAGGAGTTCTAATTTCAACATTATTTTCTGAAAATAGATCTCCTTTAGAAATTGATTTACAACAAACTATGCTTTTTCCTAATACTTCTCTTTGAAGTATTTCGCCTCTAGTCATTTTTTTAACTGGGAGACCTTTTGCTTTTTCTGATTCACGTATATTTTGAATTAATTTTTTAAATTCATCAGGTTCAAGAGAGGAAGCTTGATCTATTCCTTCCATTTTTTTATCAAGTGTTATATGACGTTCAATAATTACTGCACCCATATTTGCAGCAGTTAAAGATGGCAATACAGAAGATTCATGTCCACTATAACCAATAGGAACATTGAATTTTTTTTGTAAGAGTGGAATCAATGATAAATTGAGTAATTCAACAGGAGAAGGATATGAGCTATTACAATGTAATAATGAGAATTTAATTTGTTTTTCTTTTACAAAATTTACAGTTTTCTCAATTTCATCCATCATAGACATTCCTGTAGAGATAATCATAGGTTTTTTAAAATTTGATATGTATGAAATCAAAGGTAAATTAGTTAGATCAGCAGAAGCAATTTTGTATCCAGGAACATCAAGTTTTTCAAGAAAATCTACACTTGGAATATCCCATGGAGTACACAAAAAAGTTATTTTTTTTTCTTTACAATAATTTTTAATTTCTTGAAAATCTTTTTCATTAAACTCAACTTCTTTTAAAACATCTATGAGTATTTCAGTACCCTGACTATCTAAACTAGGATCATCTAAAATCTCTTTTTGATAAATACTTTCTAAATTACGTTTTTGGAATTTTACTGCATTGGCACCTGCTTCAGATGCAACATCTATGAGATTTTTTGCAATAGATAAATTTCCATTATGGTTTATTCCGATTTCTGCAATGATGTAACAAGGATCATTAGTACTAATAGCTGTGCCATCAATTTTAAGTTTATTTTCAGAATCATGACTCATCTTAAAAATAATCTTTTTTAGCTATATTAATTTGTAATAACTAAACTCATTCATAAATTTTAATTATTACAATCCATATGCAGGAATTTATACATAATTCAATTGTTGATTTTTTTTAAATACAATTGAATTAATTCTTCAAAAATACCTTCAGTATTTCTTAACAATTTTTCAATTTCTTTTTCATTTAATTCAACATCAAAGTAAGAACCATCGAAATAGAAAATTTTGTTGAAAATTGTTTGGAATTCAAACATATCAAAAGTTGCAGTATTTTTATCAATTAAATCAAGAAATTTGTTAAGATAAGAGTAATCTATTTCCATATTAAGTGAGTTTTTTATTATTGTAGGTAAATTGCTAATTTCATTCACTTTAACAATATTCGGTATTAATGAATAAATTACATCTCCAAAAACAATGGAGGGTTTCTTGTGAAATGTTGCTTCTAAAGGAGAAGAACCGGCTAAAGATATCACTAATGCAGAATTTTTTATTAATTCAATTCCAGACACGCTAGGATGAATTAATTGAACATTAGGAATATTCATGATTTCTTTATACTCTGAAATTGATCTCCAATCACGAGTAACTTGACTAGGATTTTCTTTTACCACTAAGCTATAATTGATTGGCAATGATTTTGCAATTATTTTGATCATTTCAATTTGATTTGTATAAAATGGTGCATCAATCAAAACATTTCTTTCCATATCAACTGCCATAGGATAGTAAACGTACGGATTAACAGGTTTGATAGTTGTTAAATTATTTTTCATAAAAGTTTCTCTAAGTCTTTTTTTAAGTGATTGTTTAATTGTATAAATTAAAACTTTAATTTTTTTTCTACCAAAATATGTGAAATGTGTTTTTTCATGAGAATTACTATTTTTCATATATTGTAATGCAGAATTCATAAATTTAGATTTAGAATTTGAGTAATTTTTAATGTATTTTTGTATGACAGAAGTTGGACTAGATTTCTTAATATAATCTAGAATTTCTTCTGTGTTTCTATTTGTAAATTTTGTAATATCTAATTTTTCGATATTATCAAATTTATGAACTGTTTCAGAAATTAAGGTTTTATTGCCTAATTTTGGCATACTTAAAAGTAAACACTGAACATTTTTTTTCTTACATATTTCATACAATAATTCTTGATGAACTAAATATGGTGCAGCACATATTAAAAAATCAGGTTTTATACTTTCCAATATTTCTTCGAATAAAATTAATGATTGTTGTAAAATTAATTGTATTTCATTTCTGGAAAATTTATGAAAATCAAAAAATCCATACAAAATTCTATCATTTAGTGCTAATTTCCATAAATCAAGATCATATTTTTCCTCAATTTTTTGTAAATATTTTTTATCTAAATCAGAATTTACATCTATATGATCATGAAAATACCATATTTTTTTAAAATCAACCAATTTTTGAATTTGAAAAAATTTCTTTGGTTTGTTTGTTAGATCAACAATCGCATAAAATTCATAATCAGATTTATTTTGTAAATAATAAGAAATTGAGTAAAAAGTAAAATCAGCACTAAACCAAAATAAGATTTTTTTTGTCATAGAATTTAGATAAAATTTTATTATTTTATAGTTACTACTGCTAAAAATCTAGAAGTTCATATTTGAAATTTTGTAGTAATGTCTAAATTTATACTAAAATGATATAGGATATGATTGGCTGTATAATTCAAGCACGCTTAGGTTCAACAAGATTACCAGGAAAAGTAATGAAAAAAATTAATAATGAAATTCCTATGTTAAAATTTCAACTTGAACAATTAGAAACATCAAAAAGAATTAATAAAAAAATTATCGCGACTACGGATCTTCCTGATGATGATTTAATAGTTGATTTTTGTAAAAAAAATGAAATAGATTTTTTTAGAGGTAAATCAAATGACGTTCTTGATCGTTACTATAATTGCGCAAAAAAATTTCAATTTTCTACTATTGTACGGATTACATCAGATAATCCTTTGATAGATCCATCAATTGTAGATGAAATAATTGAAAAATTTATCAATACAGAGTATGATTATGTGTCAACAGATCCACAAACATACCCATTAGGATTTTCTGTTGAAGTGTTTAGTTTTAAAGCTCTAGAAGAATCTTGGAAAAAATCTACATTATCTTCAGATAGAGAACATGTTACACCATATATTTTAAAAAATAAGAATATTTTTGCACAAAAGTATTTTTCGTATAAAGAAAATAAATCAGATATTCGTTGTACTGTTGATACAGAATTTGATTTCAAATTAATTGAACAAATTATTTCAAAAAATATATCACGGCCAATTCATCTAGAAAATATTTTAGAATTATATGAAAAAGAACCATTGTTATTTCATATTAATAAACATGTAAAGCATGATGGTTATGAACGGTCTTTAAAAGATGATGAAATTACTAAAAAATAAAAAAATTTGAAACATTATAAACTAGAATATAGTCTTTCAAAATTACTTTGTTAATCTATACTATTAATTTAACATAGGAGTTTTGTTTTAGTTTAATCGATCAAGTGTTAATTTCTTCCTTCTCTTACTACAGATACAAGAGAGAAAAGTAATGTTGCAGTAATCAGAAGAACAGTTCCTATTAAAACAGTAACTGCACCAACAATTGTTAGATTGGTACTTAATCTACCAAATTCAACATAATATTGAATAGCAATATATGAAAAAGCTAGACCGATAATTAGAAAGATTACAGAGGGAATTCCGTAAAATAATAGTGGACGTTCTATGGAAGTGTATTTTATTGTACTAATAATTACTGATGTACCATGAGAAACAGGATTATGCGTAGATGTTTTTCCATCATATAAAATTTTAATTGGTACTTCTGAAATTCTAAAATTTTTATTTGAAGCTTTTATCAAAATTTCAGTTGAAATTCCCATTCCTACTTCAGAAAGATTCAACTCATTTAGTACTTTTTTAGAATAAGATCTAAAACCACTTTGAGAATCAGATAATTGTTTTTTGATTGATGCATTTGTAAGTTTTGTAATTGCTTTAATTCCTACTTTTCTATAATTTGGAATTTCCTTTTCACTATCATTTAGAAATCTTGAACCAATAACAAGATCAGAGTTCCCATTTTTTATTGGAGTGACAACTTTTTCGATATCTTCAATTCTATGTTGACCGTCAGCATCAAATGTTACTAATATGTCACAATCTAAATTTTTTGCTTTTAGAAATATACTTTTAATTGCAGAACCATATCCTAAATTTTTTTCATGTTTAATCACAATAGCACCTAAGTTTTCAGAAATTGCAGAGGTTAGATCAGATGAACCATCATCACATACAACAATTGTTTCAGTAATTCTTTTTAATTTTGTAATTATTGAGGCAATATTTTTTTCTTCATTATATGCAGGAATTCCGATTACTAAATTCATGATTGATTAATAACTGCAAGTTTTTTTACCTATAAAACATTCTACTAAATTAATTTTCTTTATTTTGAAAAAAGTTTTCAAATGATGTAAAATTGAAGTCTATAAGGAGATCTTCTAATCTTTGGAAACTTTTATCAATATTATGAAATGTGACAAAATTCTCTTTTTTAGGTAGAGCAATTTTAGGAATAAACTCTGGAGTTAATTCCCATGAATGAATGTAAAAAGTTCCAGGAATTTCATTTTTTTGATAATTTTTAATTGCATTTTTAATAATTTTTGTAGGGAGAAATCGTAAGTAAAAACCTCCACCTGCAGGAATCTTTTTACCAAGAAATTTTGTTATTAATATTGGAAATTCAATAATTTTTCCATCTGGATCGTCTTTCTCTAAACACTTACTTGAGATTTTATAAGGAGTTTTTTCTGCATTTGGAAATCCATACATGTTTGTTTTTGCAGGAACAATGCTGCTATCATATTTGTAATTAGTTTTTTCTAATTCATCAATAATCCATGAACTTTTTTGATTTAAGGAAAAAGTGGGAGCTCTAAATCCTTTTGATTTTTTATTTGTCAGTTCAGAAAATCTTTGTATTTCATTCAGAAAATTTTCCTTGAATTGAGTACTATCTATTCTGTCATGATTCATTGTATGAAATGCAATTTCATGACCGTTGTCAATAATTTTATCTAAAATT
>CEUS01284241.1_pt1 | contig 18253 bp, 16 predicted proteins | sample 427031 | NCBI WGS metagenome assembly CEUS01 (sample SAMEA2622837, study PRJEB7988) | marine metagenome | biome: marine biome (ENVO:00000447); feature: marine epipelagic mixed layer (ENVO:xxxxxxxxx); material: "saline water (ENVO:00002010), including plankton (ENVO:xxxxxxxx)" | depth 140 m | reverse complement strand
TTCTTTGCGGCCTTTTTCCTGGCTGCTTTCTTTGGAGCGGGTGCGGCAGCAGGAGCCAGAGAGCCGGCTTCAATTTTCTTGGGCAAAGCCTCAACACTGAGCCGGAGTAATTCTCCTACGCTCACTTTATGTTTTTTGGATGCTCTCAGTAGCTCTCTCTTAGCTTTTATCGATAAACGAACGGAAATCTGTTTGCTGGGTTTGGGTTCAATTTTAACAGAGCCAAAATCAAATTCTTTTAGCGCGTGACGGATGACTTCACTTTTTGAGGCAGCGCCAGACCGTTTTTGAAGGGTTTCTATTTTGCCCAATAATTTTCCTCCGATATCGAAGGTCAATGGCGCCGTTGCGGATGATTTTTTAACTGCCATGGTTTTGTATGTCTTTCTTTAGTTTTGTTGAGTTAATTGTTGTCCTTGTAAACATAGAGTTTGCATTAAACAACCAGTTTTTGTCGCAATCTTAAAATAATTTTTCCTTCTTACTAGAATCTAATATTAAAAAGTTATTTAGCGAATTAGAGACATGTGCAACCAAAATTCAACTACACCTTTCATTAAGGAAGAGAATCCCCTAGGTTGAACGGATTTGACTAGGAGTTTTTCTTATCAAAATCGGGCTTATTAGAGCGGTTATAAATATTTTTTAGCGTACCAACTTGTAATCATATATCGGAATTTCGGGTACACTTTGTGGTATGAGCCCCCTGGATAAGGGATTATCAGAAAAATTGCGGTTCACCGCTGCTTCCTTAATAACTAACCGTGTTTTATTTCGAGTTATTTCATCCAAGACATCTACTGTTTTAGGAAGCCAGACACCATCAAGCTTTTTAAGATCAAGCAGACGCAAAGAACGAATCACGTCCTCTTCCGCGTTGACGTAATCGGCTCGCAACAGTGCATTGAAGTTTTCATCTAGGTATACAATTACGCCAAATAGGCCTAAAGGATTACCTGTCAGTTGACTTGGCGCCTTCATCAGAAACGCGTGAGCCACTCGGCTGCCTTTTTTGGTCACACCGATATATTCCCAATCAGGCCAAAAAACGAAAGGCATCATTAAATCGAAAGGATTGATAGTTACAGTCTCATCAATGGGCTGAAACCAATCCAATGCCTGGATTTTCGTCCATTCTCCCGACTGGGTCTGTCGCTTCATAACCGATGCATAGGGTCCGTTCTTCAAAAAAAACTGCCTCTCCTCCAATTCAGTATGCAGGTGAATCAATGAAATCGGACCTTCTTGGGAACTCGAACCCCATAAAGTACCCAGAACCTCCTGGCGTTTTCCTCTTCTGGGTATAAATTGAATTGAGTATTTTAAGCTAAAGTCCCCGACCACCCACATTTGGCGGAATGTGGAGAGCATCTGCACTCCTTCCTCGTGGTCAATTGGCTTTAACAATTCGAGTCTTTTTCGGAAACTTTGGCCAGCTGTATCAAATACGCCCAGCATACAGAGCGACAAAGACAAGGGCAATAAAAGGCCGACGGGTTTCACTGGGAAATGGGGCCCCTCAATAGCCACCGGGTTGCAAGGATTTACATCAAGGGTTGGTCGTTTCTTCAACCGCCTCCTGCGCCTAATCGGCAGCTTCTTCAGCAGTTGTTTCAGCTTCGACCGCATTCTCTTGCAAAGTAATGGAAAGCGCTTCGCCAGCTTCAACTGTATCATCGGCGGTATCAATGGCCCGCTGTAAGGCGCTTTCCGGGGTAACTCCCCGAGACGATTGGTCTGGTGCAGGTGCATCCACAACCTCGCCCAATAAACTTTCACCGGAATCAGCTTCGGCATCTTTGTTGGATGCAATATTCCCCAAGTACAGGGCAAAGGTTAGAATAAAAAATCCGATGACTGCATAGATGGTGATTTTCGTAAGCATTGACCCGGTTTCCGCCCCAAAAGCCGCTTCCATGGAACCGCCACCCAGAGCAGCACCCAGGCCACCATCCCCTTTAGGTTTTTGAACCATCACCACCAAAAGTGTGAAAAGACAAAGGAGGATCAGAACGAAGCTGAATAAGGCGATCAGTATAGTCATGGGAAACTTCTTTCGAAAAAACGGGCTAATTTGCTCACCGAGTAAACTCAGTGCAAGTCAAAAGCTTCTGCATGCGGTCATGACTCAATACTCATTTCTTCCAAGATACGTGACAAGTCGTCGTTGCCAAAATATTCAATCACAATGCGGCCTTTTTTTGGAGCATGTTTTATAGAGGCACGGGTTTTGAAACGTTTGGAAATCTTGTCTTCCAGATCCTTCAAGGCTGCTTGTTCTTTAGAGGATCTCGATGCTCCCTTGCCAGGCGCTTGCCCGGGAGAATCTTTAAGACGCCGGGCTAGGTGTTCGGTTTCCCGTACGCTGGAACCATCTTCAACCACTCGTCTGGCCAGCATAGTCCGTTGAGCAGCTTCCTCGATTCCCAAAAGTACTTTTGCATGACCGGTCGAGAGATGACCCTTGCGCAAAAATCCCTGAATTTCTTTCTCAAGTTGAAGTAACCTCAGTGCATTGGCAATGGTCGCGCGTCCTTTGCCGACGCGTTCACCGACCTGCTCCTGGGTTAAATCAAAATCGCGCAAAAGACTCGCAAAACCCAATGCTTCTTCGATCGGATTAAGTCCTTCGCGCTGAAGGTTTTCAATTAAACTTAAGGTGGCGGAAGATGCATCGCTGGCTTCGACGATACGGACGGGAATCGTTTTCAGCTTCAACTGTTTGCAAGCACGCCATCGTCTTTCTCCTGCAATCAACTGGTAGTTTTTCCCCGACTTACGGACTACGACCGGCTGTAGCAGACCCTCAGAACGAATGCTGTCAGCAAGTTCCTGCAATTGTGCCTCAACAAAATCCCGGCGCGGTTGAAACGGATTCGGCTCGATAGAACCAATGGGAAGATCCGTGAATCCATTTGCGGTGCCAGTTCCCTCGGTTGAAGCAGGAGTTTTTTTAGCAACAGTTTTCTTGGCAGTATTTGTATAAGTATCCGATTTTGAAATACCACCTGATATCAAGCTTCCGAGACCACGCCCCAATCCTGTTTTACGCTTTGCCATGAATGATCAATTAAGGATTGTCGATAGGGATAAAGAGTTCTTCTCCAACCTGAAGGCGGTCGGGATCCGCAATTTTGTTGGCGTGAATGATATAGGTAATCGTAGAACCTGCACCACTGGCAATACTCGATAAATTGTCTCCGGACTTCACAACGTAGAAAATCCCGGATTTTGGATAATCATCATTGAATTTTGTTACAATCGGGGTTCCATCCGCGCTTCCCCCGGCAACTGCTGATTGTAAAGACTTTTCGGTTTCTTTAGCCAGGACACGGATCTGCTTGCTGATTTGTTCGAGCAATTCTTCCTTTTGCGACTTGTTTAAACGATTGAATTCGCTTCTTAAGGAGGCTAATTCCAGGCGGAATACCGCATCGCTCACACTGGAAGCAGATTGAGTTTCCACTTTATTGAGCCGCTTGGTGAGAGCCTCGTTTTCACGGAGCAACCGTTCGACCTCAAAACGCATTTCACCTAATTGCTCTTTGAGCAAAGCCACATCCTGAGACAGATTGGCTGTTGTGGAGCCTACGACCATTCGAGTTGGCTTCGAGTAGCCCTGGCCAAAGGACTGGGAAGCGGTACATAAAACTATGAAAACAACTACGCCTATGAATTTTCTTTTCATGGTATTATTCCCGAAAAAGGACTGAACAAACAATTCATACTATGATTTCTGGTAAAGTTGAAAGACTCTTTTATGGGAAACTGGTTTCATTGAAACCAGACCGTGCATTTCCTGGGATATGAACTGTTGTCCGACTTCGATAGGAAAGCCCCGCAAAAACTCCCCTACGCCCAGCAATCGCCCCCCTGGTTTTTGAAACTGCGTTATGTGGAATGTGCCCTCCTCTGTGGCCACGGATACGATTTGATTATCCGCTTGCACAATGGTACCTGGCGCAGAATTGGCGTTTTCCGGCGACCAGCCGGCCATGCCAACTTTCAGCCTGGTCTTTCCAATTACGACTGTGCAACCAGGCCAGGGAAACAGCCCCCTGACTCGCTCGGCCAACTCTCGCGCTGGTTTTGAAAAATCAAGCTGCCCATCTTGTTTAACCAGCAATCGGCAATAAGTTGCCTTGGATTCCTCCTGTGAAGTTTCGTTGATCGTGCCAGCGATAATCGAAGGTAAGTTTCTTGAGAGAATTTCCGGACCGGCTTGCCCCAATTTCGCCCGATAGGACCCACCTGTTTCATTCTCATCAATATCCACAACCTGTTGGTCACATATCGGCCCGGCATCCATCTTCAGCACGAGCTTCATAAGGGTGACGCCGCTCATAGACATACCACTGGCTACAGCGGTCTCAATCGGAGACGCTCCTCTCAATTCCGGCAACAAGGAGGTATGGATATTGAAAATTCCGAAGGCAGGGATATCGAGCACGGGTTGAGGCAACAGGTGACCATAGGCCATGACAACAATGACGCCAGATTTCAAATCCGCCAGTTTTTGTATAGCGTGATCATCAAACTTTTCCGGTTGGAATACCGGGACCTCATGCTCCATTGCCCATTGTTTGATGGAATTGGGCTGTATCTTTTTCCCTCGGCCGCGTGCCCGGTCCGGCTGGGTGTACAGTCCAACCAGCTTTACTGAATCGGACTCGGCAGCCAGGAAATTTAAAACCGGGACAGCAATCTCATCCGAACCCATGAATACGAACCGTGCTTGGGAAGGGGATGGCATAAATGAAGTCAGAGTTTGAAGATTCTAAATAAAATTCGCATCCATAGTTTGGATACGCTAAGAAAATTGCTTAAGGGGCTTCTTCCCTTCTAAATCAAAAAGGAGCGGGCATCCGTCGAGGTTAAACTCTTTCAATAGGCGGCCTTGCAAATACCGGCGATAAGAATCGTCTAACCGACCGGCTTGGTTGCAGAACAGTTTGAATTTGACGGGCCTTGAGGAGACCTGGACAGCGTAATATATTTTAAACCGGATTTTTTTAATGAGCCTGGGTGGGTTTTGTTGCAGGAATCGTTTCATTGCCTGATTCAATCTTCCTGTAGAAACCTGGGTATACAAACGTTCATAAATCTTTGTGGATTTGGTCAGAATATCGTCCACATTCATGGCTGTCAAAGCGGAAACAAAAAGAACGGGGGCGTTCGGTAGGAAAAAAATTTCTTTGCGAACCGATTCTTCAAACTTTTTTTGAAAATCCTCCAGGTCCTTGTATCCCGGCAAACGGTATTCGTCAAAAGTTTCAACGGCTAAATCCCACTTATTCACAAGGACCACAATTCCTTTACCTTTATTCAGAATATGTCCGGCAATAATTTTGTCTTGCTTGGTAACCCCCTCCAGGGCGTCAAGTACCAGAAAAACCACATCGCTTCGTGCAATGGTATCCTCAACACGCAAGGCTGAAAAATACTCGATCGGATCCACAACTTTTGTCTTTCGCCTCAGTCCGGCAGTGTCGATCAGGCTGAACTCAAGCAAATCTCCCGATCTGGTTTCAAATTCCAAATCCTGGCTGACTGCATCCCGTGTGGTTCCAGCAATTTCACTCACGATCATCCGCTCCTCCTGAAGCAGTGAGTTACAAATGGAAGATTTTCCAACATTAGGACGTCCAACAAAGGATATTCGAATCCTGGAAGATTTTTCTGTATCCGTTTCTTCGCCCGCTCCCAGGTTTTCTTCTATAAAAGCTCTTAACTCCTTGATTCCCCGTCGGTGTTCGGCGGATGTGAACAAGACTCCCTTCAGACCGAGTCTGGCAAATTCGTGAATCTTGTAGTCATGCTCAGATGCATCGATTTTATTGACGACAACCCAAGCAGGCTTGCCACTCGATCGCAATTGTTCGGCCACGATTTCGTCCAGAGGCGTGAGACCTTCAAGTCCATCAGTGATAAAAAGCACCAAGTCGGCAGCCTGAATGGCGAATTCGACCTGTTGTTCCATTGCAGACTGGATTAGCTCAGGGGTCATTTCAGCTTTAAGGCCGATGCCACCGGTATCCATCAAAGAGTGACCTGAATCCAGATCATAGGAAACGACATCGCGCGTGACGCCGGGTTGATCGTGTACAATCGATATCCGGCGGCCAACCAAAGCATTGAACAGCCGACTCTTTCCCACATTTGGTCGGCCCACCAAAGCCACACTTTTCTGCGCGAATTCCATGAAAAAAGTCGCCTCTGTTAGCAGCTACTGGAAAATAAACCAACACAAATTAATGCATCAACCGCGTTTACAAAATTACCTCGCCCTGATGAATATTCGAAGGAGCCCCTATGAGGAACAGCTCAATTGCAATTCGCCAAATCTTGTACAAACGCATCTATGAGGTCGGCGGCCAGAAGCAAATTGTCATAAATTGTCGAAAAACTGCATCGAATAAACTCCTCTCCACTGTTACCTAAAGCATTTCTGGGAACCGCAACTACCCACTCCTTTTCAAATAACCGATAGGAAAAATCCTTTGAAGAAGTCCCGTTGAATTAATGGGTGGAAAGACGTATAAAGTTCCATTCGGTAAATGGCAATTCAATCCGGACTCGTTTAAACGGCGTACTATCAAATCTCGGCGAAGTTGATACTGTTGCTTCATTCGTACCACAGCATCGGTACCGTTTTCCAGAGCTTCTATAGCGGCCTCCTGACTTAAAATCGGAACAAAGCATGCTGTACTGAGCCGCCTTCATCATGGCCTCGGCAAGATCCGGGTTTGAGCAGGCAAACCGATGCGGAATCTTGTCATGGCAAAAGCCTTCGAACATCTATGTAAAAGAATGGTTCGCTCCTTCATGCTTCGCAGACTGACCATGGAGGTATGTTTTCCTTCAAAGGTCAGTTCCGCATAAATTTCATCACTGATCATCAGCACGTCTTTCTCCTGCGCGAAGCGGTTAATCTCCTAGAGCTGTTCTCGACTCAAAGTTCCTCCAGTCGAGTTGGTAGGAAAGTTTAGAACTAACATTTTCACTTCTGGTTCCCAGTGGTCCCAAAGTCGGGATGGATTTAAAGCAAAGGTATCTTCCTCAATAGTCTGAATTTTTATACTTACACCCTGAGTCATTAAAATGGCAGGATGGCAAGATGGCAGGACACAGAAAAAGTTTCATGATACATAACCTTGTCAACCGGATTTACGGTTGCACGCAAAGCTATGTCCAAAACTTCGGATACGTTTACCGCGATAAGGATCTCCAAGCCTGGATCATAATCCACCTCAAATTCGAAGTGTATCTGGTCTTTCCCTTTTCCAAAGCGTAGATGACTGCTTCAAGAATATGCCAATAGATCACAAAATCCGGCTCCCCGATCCCGAACGAGATCACTTCACCTGCCGCTTGCACCAACTCAAAAAATCGCGAATGCCGGACCTCGGCATATCGCGAACATGTTGGTCGATAAAGTTCTTTTTTCTCCAGTATAACTCACGGACTGATTTTAGGTTTTTCCGAATCATCACCACCCTGGGCATGAAGTAACCTTGCTCCTTGTATGCGCGCAACATAAAATGAGTTGTGACAAATAATACACCCTCGATGGTAGCCAGACGTTCCGAAATAAATTCGGCAACCGATTGTCCATTAACACCTACGATCTAATCTCCAGGCAATAGACCGGTAAGTTCACCTGGACTGCCGGGAATCAGAGACACAATTGTCACTCGTTTGTCTAGGACTTCCACTTACATCCCTATGCCCGCATACCGCTGCTCGGTATCGATTTCAAATTCCTCGGCTTCATTACGAGACAAGTACTCGGATTGCTCATCGATGGACTCCAATAATTCGCTAATGGACTCACCTGATTTATCCTGAATATCAGCTTGGCTTGCTTCCACCAGGTCTAGTTGAGCTATCCAAATCGGGTCAGGAGGCAGAGGTCCATCGTTGGATTTTTAAGCCGCAAACCCTTCAATCTGGCGATTTGGCAATGAAAAGGCGGTCACCGATAAATATCCGGCGATAAAAAATTATAGAATAAGCCTGCTTCTCATTAATACGTTCACTTTTGGGGAGCTATTCCATAAAGACAGTCTAATCCCGAAGTATTTCCAAATTTTTTAAGCTTTTCAAATGAACCAGTCAAAAGAACCTGCGCCTACCCGAGGCATATTGGATAAATTGCGAGCAGCAGGCGGACCTTCCGCTATTCTGAATTACAAGGATTTCATAGACATTTGCCTCTACGATCCAGAATTTGGGTACTACCGCAGGGAAGCAACCCGGGTTGGACGCAATAGAGATGCTGATTTTTACACTGCCCAGAGCATGGGTCCCGTTTTTGGAGAACTGATTGTGGGCGCCGTTGGCCAAATTCTTGAAAAAAAGCTGGGAGGCTCCGTCGATTTAAAAGAATGGACTTTCGTCAATGTGGGATACGAAAATGATCCCGGCTGGTGGGATAATCAGGGAGGTCCCTTTGCCGACACCGTTCAAATTGGCCCGGATTCTGATCTGAATTATGGAGGAAATTGCATTCTTTTTTCCAACGAACTTTTCGATGCACAACCTTTTCACAGGATCGCATATTTGAATGGCCAATGGACTGAACTCGGAGTCGATGTATCTACAAGTGAATTACGAGAGACATTGTTGCCGGATCTATCCGAAGAAATGCAGGCCTTTCAGTACAAATTGCCGATGGATTGTAGCGAAGGATACATACTGGACCTTCCACTCGAAACAAATCCTCTTTTGGGTCGGCTCACAAACCTGAAGTGGAATGGACTATTTCTCGCTCTTGATTATGGGAAGCCATGGATTCAATTAGTAAACGACTATCCCCAGGGTACGGCGCGCGGCTATTACAAACACACACAAGTTGCCGACCTGTTAAATCAACCCGGAAAGCAGGACATCACCTGCCACATTTGTTGGGATTGGATGGAACAAGGCCTCAAGGAAGCCGGATTCACTGAGATAACTTTAGAAAGCCAGGAGGCTTTTTTCGTCAAACATGCGCAAAAGTGCATTGAACAAGTCGTTGCTGCAAATCCTGGCAGTTTTGATGGAAACCGGCAAAGCCTCTTGCATTTGATTCACCCCGGAACTATGGGGCACCAATTTCAGGCCTTGTGGGGATTTCGCTCAAATCTACCGCAATAAAAAAGGCTACATTCCGGATCGAGAAATGCGCTTGCCGATGAGAGTGGAAGGCGAGGCTTAGCAAAAAAATTCCGCAAATAACGCCGATCATTTGGAGGTTCTGACGAAACGCGAAGGCGAGGGATTGGTCCAAGTCAATTGAGATTAAGTCGAAAGTCGTAAATGAAATGGCCAAGGAGACGAAAGCGGTTTGTGCTACAAAAAATTTGGCGATCGGGAATATTTTTCTGTTGGCTTCGGTTGCTATTTTTAAAGTTATTTTCGCAATTAATTTACAAAATTTTATAAATAAAGTCATGAGGTTACCCCTGATAAACACTATTCTCTCCTAATTAATGGCCAAATCATCCTTGAGAGAGAGTAATCATGAAATCTTTAAATACTTTGGATCAAAACTTACATAAAAAATATAGCTTTCCCATGAACCATAGTGGCTAATCCAAAAAAACAAGATTACCGCTTACTGGCAAAAATTGCTAACGCAGCCGTGTAGCCGTGAACAAAATTTACACCTCCAACAGGACCGAATTCTCCATTACCAAAAAAGCCGACCATTCCGACGGGTCCTATGCATTCCTGAATGCTGCTAGCATCGAAATCAGGCACTTTGAAGAACCTTTTTCCTCGGCCGGTACAGGTAGAAAGTATTGCTCCAAATATCTCCCGTTCCTGCAAAGCTGGTTGAATTTCGTTCAGCTTCTTATTGAGATCCTCCATGGCGGCATGGCGGTCGCGCATCTGAAATTGCAATGTTTGTCCGACCCTCGGCAGGGCACCCACCAGTAGTGCACCGCTTTTCGGGTCCGCTCCAATCAGGTTCCGCACCAAAAAATCACCGCACTGGTAATCTTCCTGATACTCGTCGATGACGAAACCAACATGCAGATTCCCTTTGGATTTCAGTTTCATGGCATCCGGCAAACCGCTGAATACATCGCTGAGCACATCATAGGCGCTTCGATTACCGATGCCGTTTAGAACATTGGCCGCGGCAGAGGTTATAATATAGGACTCCCCCACTGGCTGACAGCCTTGGGATATTACCGATTCGATCACCACATCACCTCCGACGGCGAGCCCTACAGCCCCTTCCAATACAACCCTGTTATTTAAGAATAGAACAGACTCCCGCTGCTCATGAGTTCCGCATGCCAGCCCTCCATGGACGGAAATCTCCGGAAATTCACGGTTGAAAAAAGCGAGCATTTTTTCCGGATTCATAGAGAACGGATCAGCAAAAATCAGAAATCCATTGGGAGATACTGTTAACCGTTGCTCAAACTCGGATCCGGATTCCGCATTTAAATACTCCAATTCCTGAACCGAAAATTCGAAGGAAGTCAATTTTGCTCCAGGCAAACTTAGTAGCGATACTGAAACACCCATACCTTCTTCAAACTCGAAACCCTGGCTGACCAAGGCATTACCGGAACATCCGATCAGGGTAGATACCCGACAATGAATTTGAAGAATTTCTAAGATTTCCTCCCAATTCTTTTCATAACCCGGAGTGGCAAATATAATTCCGAGGTCAACTGTATCAGCCTGCAAACAGGATCGCAGAGTCTTCGCCCACACCTCGAAACGAGTTTCGTCAAAAGGACCGTCCCAATGATCGGATACGCTAAAGGAGTGAACTTGAGACATCCTCAATCGAATAATTTAAAGGTTCAGGGTTAATTATTAAAGAAAAGCAGGTGTTGATCCTTGGCCATGGCATCGCTTGACGCAAGGCTTGGTAATTTAATAAGTTATATCCGTCTTAAAAATTCCGTTCCCTGAAAGGAACGACTAATCATTATTATTCACAAGGTTCGGACACTGTCCTGAAAACACTGAAACTTCAAAACGCGAAAAACAATCAATGCCTACGCTCACAATTGCTCTCGGAGCACTCGTTCTCTATCTCATAGCCTACAATACTTATGGGAAATGGCTGGCCGGTAAAATTTTCAAGCTCGATAGTGAGGCGACGGTACCGAGCGTTGCCTTGAATGACGACAAGGATTACGTACCCACGGACAAGGGCATCATTTTCGGACACCACTTCACTTCAATCGCTGGAACAGGCCCCATTGTCGGTCCAGCACTGGCCGTAATTTGGGGATGGGTTCCGGCACTTCTTTGGGTCCTCTTTGGTTCAATACTCATTGGGGCAGTGCATGATTTTGGTAGCCTTGTGGTATCCATGCGCAACCGCGGCCAAACGGTCGGGGATATTGCGGGACGCATTCTAACTAAACGTACCCGGTTATTGTTTCTCTCCATATTGTTTATGGCCCTAACCATCGTATTGGCCATTTTCGGCCTCGTAATCGCAAACGTGTTCGACCTCTATCCCTCGGCAATCTTTCCATGTTTGGTCCAAATACCGATCGCCATTATAATTGGGATCACCCTCCATAGAAAAGGAGCAAACATTCTGATCCCGTCAATTATCGCGTTGGCGATGATGTATGTATCGATCATCTTCAGCAATTGGGGCATTTTCCATGCTGTCAATTACACGCTAGGTGGGGAACCCGGGGTACTGAACGATGGGCTGAGTCTCTTTGCCTGGGTACTGGTGCTGCTGGTTTATTCTTATGTAGCATCCGTATTACCGGTATGGACCCTCCTACAACCGCGCGATTTCATAAACTCACTTCAACTGCTCTCAGCTTTGGCCTTGGTTGTTCTCGGGCTTGGAGTCGCAGCCTTCCTAGGTGGCGCTCCTGTAGCTGCGGAAGCAGGTCGCACCAGCCTTGAAATCGTTGCACCGGCATTTCGCTGGGCTCCCGAAGGAGCTCCCTGGATATTTCCTTTCTTATTTATAACCATTGCATGTGGGGCGATCAGTGGTTTTCACTGCCTAGTCTCTTCGGGCACATCCTCAAAGCAGATTAAATGTGAGACCGATGCCCAATTTGTCGGTTACGGCTCCATGCTGACTGAGGGATTCCTTGCAACACTTGTCATTTTGGCCTGCGTAGCCGGCCTCGGTCTCGGTGCAGCAGTAGGAGGCGAAGTGCTCACCGGAGCAGCCGCCTATGAAGCCCGATATGCATCCTGGGTCACTGCCCAGGGTCTAGGCGCCAAAATCGGTGCATTTATTGAAGGCTCAGCCAACTTTCTTCGGGCACTCGGTCTACCCACAACTTTCTCGGTTGCCCTCATGGGAGTCTTTGTAGCCACTTTTGCGGCCACGACACTCGACACAGCCTGCCGTCTACAACGCTATGTGATTCAGGAACTGGCTTCCACGTTTACCGCACAAGGGAATCCAGTCGACTTGCCGAGCAGTCCAAAACCAAACTCCTTAAATCCATTTGCCTGGTTAACCAACAAACATGGTGCAACCATCTTTGCCATAATCCTGGCCTGTTTTATCGCAGCTATCCCTCTACCCGGTACTCCTTGGGGCTGGGAATCAGCTGGAATGGGTGGACTCATTTTGTGGCCCTTATTCGGTGCGACAAACCAACTATTGGGAGGCCTTGCGTTTCTTGTTATCACCTTCTGGATGTGGCGAAGGAACCTTCCCGTATTTTTTGTAGCAATACCAACTGTATTTATGCTTCTACTACCGGGACTCGCCATGGGCGTCGAACTATTCAAGCCCAACGGCTGGCTCGCCTTGCAACAATGGCATTTGGTCTTCATAGGTTTGGCCACGGTGGCTTTGGAAATCTGGATGATCAGTGAAGCGCTCATTGCCTGGCCGAAGGCAAAAGGTGTTTTGGAACCCGCTCTACCACCCTTGGTTGGCGTAATGGATACGGAATCACAAACGGAAGGCGACCGCTCTTGCTAAATAATTATGGAGCCGGTCGAATATCCCGTTGATGGAGAATTGGACCTACACCAATTTCGACCCCAAGAAATTAAAGACCTGGTCACAAACTACCTAGCATTGTGCCAGAAGAAGGACATACTAAAAGTCAGGGTAGTACATGGCAAAGGCATGGGTACTCTGCGAACTACCGTACATGCTCTTCTACCAAAACTGAGTATTGTGAAAGACTTTCATCTCGCTGAAGAAGGCGCTGGCGGTTGGGGCGCAACCTGGGTATATTTAAATCCAGCTGAGTGAGTGACGAAAGCTGCAGAATCTAAAGCTGCAGTTTTCCACAATTCCGATTTAACCAATCAGCTATTCTGATCTGCCAATGATTGAACTTCGCTACGGCGCAAATCCTCACCAGAAAACCAAATTGGTCGCTTTTCCCAGTGGGAAAGAACCGCTCAAACTTCTGAACGGAGCGCCATCATTTATCAATTTACTTGATGCACTCACCGCCTGGCAGCTGGTAAAGGAATTGAGTACCGCTACCGGTATGCCGAGTGCCGCTTCCTACAAACACGTGAGCCCAGCTGGAGCAGCAGTGCCTAAAGAAATCGATGAGGAATTTAAAGAATCTCAATTTTTGAAACATACCGACTTCTCCCCTCTCGCCACCGCTTATGTGCGTGGGCGTGGCCGAGACGGCATGTGCTCATTCGGCGATGCAGCCGCGGTGAGCGACACTGTCGACGTGAGCCGCGCTAAGTTTCTAAAAACAGAAGTCTGCGACCTTATAATTGCGCCCGGCTACAAAGCCGAAGCGTTGGATATTTTGAAGCGGAAAAAGAAAGGCAACTTTCTCATCTTCGAAATGGATCCGGAATACGATCCAGACCCAATGGAGATGCGTGAGCTATTTGGTATTCAGCTTACCCAGGAACGGAACCACCGCATCATAACACGGCAAGATATGACCCAAATTGTTTCCCGAAACACCAATCTTCCAGAAAGCATTTACCAAACGCTTTTTGTAGCGGCCATTGCATTGAAGTACACCCAGTCGAATTCGATTTCCTTGGCATACGATGGCCAAATCATTGGTCTAGGTGCAGGACAACAATCCCGTATCCATTGCACAAGACTTCCCTGCGAAAAAGCCGAAAAATGGATGCTTCAGCGCCATCCTAAAGTTCGGGAGCTGGAGTTTCAGGAAAACTGCCGAAAGTCGTTAAGGCCAATCTTATTGATCCATATTTGCTTTGAGACTCATTGAGTGCTCGCGAAGAAGCCATGATGCTAGAAGGCTTTGCTAAAAGACCGGAACCCATTTTCCAGAAAAGAACGGGCCCAATGGATTAATACCTTTTCGGGTATCACCCTCGGGTCGGATGCCTTCATTCCCTTTAGAGACAACATCGACCGCGCCAGTCAAACCAAAGTTCAATACGTGGTCGAACCCGGGGGTAGCCTGCGCTCGGATGATGTCATCCAAGCAACCGATGAATATGGCATGGTTCATATCCACACGAGCATTCGGACATTTCTGCACTGAGAATTCTTCTCGCCTTCTGGGTTCTGCTCACAATCAACAAGTCTTAGTTTTGATTATTCAGCTATCGGAACACGGATAATTAAATACTAGGAAAATCTACGGTTCCACCAGCTTCCTCTGCGGATTGTCCGCCCAAAAGCTCATTACAAAGACTCCCACCGGCACAATGAGGCCTACCCAAAACATACCGCTGAACCCGGGTCCGTAATCCTTAAAAACCGTGAACAAAGCTGGGCCGATTCCGCTGCCAATGACGGCCATGGAACTGTTCAAACTATAAATGGATCCTAAATGAGTTCGTCCAAAAAAGCGCGGCCAGACATTACCGCTCAGATTGGCATAGGCTCCATTGCAAATTCCAAAGCCCAAAACAAAACAAACGAAACCAGCCTTTAAAGGAAGCAGCAGCAAGCCAACCGGCATCAACACCATCGCCAAACAGGTCACCATAAGGATGTATTTGATACGCGTGCGATCACTGATGTATCCAATGGCAAAATTGGAGCACATGCCGACGAGCGAAGAGGGAAAAAACAGGTACAATAAAGCATTTTTTGACATGCCGATTTCTTCCGAAATTGCGATCACATGAAACGTGTACCCCGTACCAAACAAGGCGAGCCAAGCGAAGAAGGCCGCAAAGGCCCAGAAACCCATCGTCCGAAGAGCCTCCGACCGGGTAAAATCTTTCACAATCACCTTGTCCGGATGCAGAGTCTCGGAACCCGAGCCCTTCAATGGCCCGTCCATTTCCAATCCGCATTCCTCCGGATTATCTCTGAAAAAAATATAGCAAACCAGGGCCAAAATGAAGATCAGGAACCCAGCCATGGCCAACCAGGTCTGACGCCAACCCAACAAATCAATAAGCCAACTCAAAACGAGAGGTGTCACAGAAAACGAAAGACTTACAGCAACACCGCTGATTGACATGATGAGCCCTCGGCGCTCGTTAAACCATTTTCCGATCATGGCATGCGAAGCCATGGTTAACATTCCTTGGGCAGTGAAACGAACCGAGAAAAACCCAAACAAAATTACCGCAAAAGCTACCCACCAATGACCTTTTCCAAAAATCCCCTTTAAAAGGCAGGAAAAGTGATCTGAAAAGCTCAGATAGACCAACACCAATCCCAATAAAAAAGAGAACAGGACTGCTGTCTTTCGACTACCGAACTTGTCATAGAGTTGACCACCAATAGGAAGTAAAAATCCACTCAATGCAGTTCCAACCAAATAAGCCGTACTCAACTGCATTCGTGTCAGCTCTAAACGCTCAATTAGCGTATCGGTAAAGACACTCACACCGATGGTTTGTCCCGGGATAGTACAAACGATTCCCAGTGTGCCAACCAAGACAATGACCCAACCGTAGAAGAATGGAACCCGCTTAGGGCTTAGAGGAAATTCCGGGTTCCAGCGCCGATGCGAATCCGACTTATTCATAAATCGATGAGGCTATTGGCAACCTCACAGTAAAATGGAGGCAGTTGGCTGAAGAAAAGCTGGTGGGCATGTAAATCAAGGAACATCAGGCACATTCGTGATGCCCTGATCAATGGAAAAGGCCCGAATTCTAATTTTACATCAGAGGAGGAAAACGCTTCTTAATATAGCAGCCAACAAACGATGCAGCTTCATCAATAGACAACTCATCCGTGTTGATGGTTAAATGGTAAACTAATGAATCATCAATATCGGCAACTAAATGATCATTGATCCAAAGTCCCCGTGCTCGGTCTTCCTTCGAAATTTCCTTCCGTGCGTCGTAAGCTGAAATATTCCTGAGACCGGACAAACGTTTGACCCGTTGTTAGAGACTGCCGATCAAGCGAATGTGTAATCCATTTCTCAGCCGCCGTACCACAATGTTGGTACCGCGACCGATTAAAATGACTCTTCCAATTTGAGCGAGATGAAGCAAGGATTCGAAGATCAGTTGGTTGAGCTCCCAAAGCGAAGGGCGCACACCAGTCAACTCAAGAATCAAAGAAGAAACTTCGGACACAAGTTTTTCGGATAGGTATTCTGCAACCCGTTCCGGTAGACCGCGTTCTCTCATTGCGGTTTGAACCAGGTTTTTATCGAAGACCGTCCAATCCGATTCTGGCAGACTCCACTTCATGTCAAGGTAACCCTGCAACATCCAGGTGAAGCTGTGTCCTCCCGCTCCAGTTTGACGGGAAATAGTAATGAACGGCATTCCGGAACGGGGAGAGGCGTATATTTCTCTCGATCCGCTAAGTGGTAAGATAGATAGGAATGACACTTAACGAGTTAGGGATGAAAAAAAGTCATAACATCCAGCCGGGTTCACAAGAGCCTACAGAACCCATCATAATGCTTTTTTTGATTTCCTCAAATCAAGGAAGCAAAAGTGTGAGCAGTTATCACCGATGACCCGGATAATCTGGCAAAGGTCAAAAGAGCGGTCTTCAGTAAAGACCGCCTACAAAATTAAATTTGATTAGCTAAAGGGCTCAGCCCTTCCTGATCCAAACCGTTCCTTGTGCAACACTCCATTGAAACTTGCGGGCGTGCTCACGAATAAGAAAAGGAAGATCGACCTCACGGACTTGAGAAAAATGGTCCCCCAAAACCAAAACCAACCCAGCCAGAGTTCGTTTGAGACCATTTTCATCCTGGAAACCTCCAATCCAATTTTCCTTGGGCGTATACTCCTCCAGCCAGGTATAGGGTGAAGTGATAACCAATTGTCCTCCCGGATTCAACAATCCAGGCAAAGATTCAAGAAAAGCCAACGGATTTTCCAGACGGTCTATCAGATTGGCTGCAAGAACCACGTCGAAAGTGCCAATATCGTCAGGCAATTTTGAGGCGTCTCCTTGTTGGAAATCGACCCGGTTTACTTCGACTCCTTCCGGAATACTCGCGGTCAATTCAGTTGTCAATTCACCCTCCTCGAATCGGGAGTAGCTTAAGCTACCGTTCTTTACCAAAGTGTTCGCTGCATCGATAAAGCTTTGGGAGTAATCAATCCCGATTACCGATTTACAAATTCGCGCCAGCTCAAGGGCCGACCGACCAACCGCGCAACCAAGATCCAGGGCACGCGCACCAGGCTCGAGTAATCCAGAATCAACACATTCTACAACGCAACGCACTGGGTAATGGAGTGCGGAAACGGGTCCATTCGGATAAGGTAAAATTTCTTCGGAAGATCCGTAATGAAAAAGCAGGTATTCGGAAACGGCTTTATCAGTTTCGTAAAAAGGTATCTCGGCCATGCACAGGAACTTTTATATCTGGGTTGGAAAGAGCTAAAAGACCTTTCAATTCAATTCAAAATCAGTGAGGTAATCATTTAGTTCACTTTCATAGGCGTTTCTTTGGATCTCATCAATTAATGCAATTTGGAACCCGTTACATGCAACCTGAGCTAGCTCTTTCTTGGAAAATCCTAGGTCTTGCTTCAAGGCAAAGTACTCCTCGCTCAAGCGGTTTCCAAAAAAAAAGGGATCGTCAGAGTTGATTGTGACGATGACCCCGGAATCATACAGCTGGCGGATAGGATGAGCGGACATGGAAGCGACTCCTTTGACCGCCAGTTTTAGGTTGCTGATAGGACAAACATCCAAGGCAATCTTTTCATCCACCAGCCTTTGAACTGTAACCGGATTTTCAATGGCCCTGACTCCATGTTCGATACGTGTAACTTTTAATTTATCTAAAACCACGTCTATAAAATCAGCCCCCATAAATTCTCCAGCATGTGCTTTGGTAAACTTTCCGGCTTGTCTGGCCCTGCCCCATACGTCGGCTGTCCACGGCTCCAAGGG
>CEUS01022812.1_pt1 | contig 18275 bp, 17 predicted proteins | sample 427031 | NCBI WGS metagenome assembly CEUS01 (sample SAMEA2622837, study PRJEB7988) | marine metagenome | biome: marine biome (ENVO:00000447); feature: marine epipelagic mixed layer (ENVO:xxxxxxxxx); material: "saline water (ENVO:00002010), including plankton (ENVO:xxxxxxxx)" | depth 140 m | reverse complement strand
GATGTAGTCATTGCATGAGTTCCAATTGTGAATTTGTCGTCGTCAAGTGCATTCCTTAGTTTGTTTTGTCGCATTTACCACCCAACATTTTGTATATATTTTTAGTGAAAATGGTGGGGAAGGGGAGACTCGAACTCCCACGCCTTGCGGCACGTGGTCCTAAACCACGCTCGTCTACCAATTCCGACACTTCCCCAGTACAAATTTTGGATTATAGGTTTAAATAATTAACTTAATATTAAAACCCTGCCTTTTTGTCACAGACGTACAAGAAGGGTTCATTTGTCAAATACCTTCGAAGATTTTCCTCAAATATTTTTCGGCGGCCCTCCCACATTTCGGGCGTTAGCGCGGACGCATGCGGGGACACGATCACATTTTCCATGTCCCAGAACGGACTTGTGGTAGGGAGCGGTTCAGTCACAAAAGAATCTATGGCAGCTCCTGCAAGTTTTCCAGATTTAAGAGCCTCTATTAGGGCTTGTTCATCGGCTATACCACCTCTTGAAATTAGAATGAAATAGGCACCATTTTTCATAAGTCCTATTCGTCTACTGTCTATTATTCCAAGTGTTTCTGGAGTTAAGGGTGCCGCGATTACAAACCAATCAGAAATTTCTAACATTTCATCTAATTTGTTAAGATTCCAGAGATGATCTATCCCTTCAGGGATGTTTCCATTATTCCTTTCTTTGACAACGTCGGGATGTTTGTCCACGGCATAAACATTCATGCCGAAACCATGGGCTCTTTTTGCGATTTGAGATCCTATATCACCGGCGGCAAGTATTCCAATAGTTTTACCATTTAATCCTAGGAGATTGTTGTATTTGTTTGTATCCCAATAATGGTTTTGTTGATCTTCCCACTGTTCTCTAAGCCTGTGTGCGATCGTCAATATCATTCCCATGACATGGTCAGCCATAGGAGGAGCGTGAGGTCCTCTACAATTAGTAACAATAATATCACTGTCAGATAATTCAGGTGTGCCAAATATTCCGTCATCGATACCGGTTCCAGGAACGTGTAACCATTTCATGTTTTTAGCTGCTAGGAACACTTCTCTTTGCGGCCATCCATGATAGACTTCTGCATCAACCACTTGGGTGAGTTGTTCTTCGTTAGATCCGCCTGCCTCGAAAGTGATATCAGGAAAACGCGATCTTAATTGTTCGATAAAAATCTCGTCGTCTTTCCTGATTGGTCCACCATGTCCTGCCATTAATACCTTCATTCAGTTTTCCTCCCAGAGACTCTATGCTCCATTTGAGTTTATCATTTCTGCGGTTTCTGTTATAGGAAAATCATACTTTTGTGTAGTCATAGTAATTCTATCAACATTCTGACATATCTTTGAGAGAAAGATGAAGCTCTTCTGATACTGAATCATCCTGTTCTGTACTTAGGGCAGATAGTAGTGCTTTTCGTGTTATTACACCCCCGATTTTACCTAGTGCCCATGCAGCATGGAGTCTCAATAGAGGTTCGGACGAATTTAGTATGGTAATCAATGGAGGTACTGCGATTGGATTACCTATGTTTCCAAGAGCTATACATACGTTTCTTTTCAGTCCGATAAGCTTAGCTCGTTTTATGGGACTGTTCCGGAACCTATTTCTAAACGATTCCTCACTCATATAGAGTAGGGGTATAAGTTCTGGTGATGACAGATCCTGACGTTGTTCGAAGGCAGGTTCGGATCCTGCTAAAGCTTTGATGTTGGGTGGGCACACTTCTTGGCAGATATCGCACCCAAAAACCCAGTTGCCAATTAAATGCCTCATATCTCTAGGAACTACCCCTCTTAATTCTATGGTATAAAACGATATACATTTTGTATTATCTATTGTGTAGGGTGCGACTATAGCGTTTGTAGGGCAATCTATGATGCATTGAACACAGGATCCACAGTTTTTCTTAAGTGGTATGTCTGGTTTGAGTCTTAAATCAGTTATTATTTGTCCTAGTAAAACCCAAGAACCGTGTGATTGAGTAATGATGTTGGTGTTTTTGCCAAACCACCCAACTCCGGCCCTTTCCGCGGCTGCTCGGTCATTCATAGGTCCATCGTCTACAAAAATGCGACACCTGACAGGTTTACCTGCGATTACAGGTATTTGTTCTGAAAATTTACGTAATTTCGGTTTAAGGATGTTGTGGTAGTCTAAGCCTCGTGCGTATCGAGCAATTTTACCTCTAGGTACGGTCGATTCTTGTATCTCGTCATTCTCTGTTGATAGATATCCGACTGCTACAGAAATTATAGATTTAGCATCTGGTAAGAGAACCTCAGGATGATTTGCTTTGCGAACTCGATCCTTGGTGTACCAGGGTAGGCCATCCATAAGACCGCGATCTAATCTCTCTATGGTCGCTTTTTCATCTCTATAGAAGGGTTCAGGTGAGGTTATACCAACTGTATTGAAACCAAACGATAGTCCGCAGTCTTTAATTTTCTTTTCTATTGTGTGCATAGTCAGGGGATCGAAACCTGTAGTTGTACCCACCATAATCTTGGCAGACTGCATTAGAACTAGATGTGACTGGCAGCAGTGCGGTTACAAAGACACTAGAACGTTTGTTATCTGATCAAAATACTCCGTGGAAATAATAAGCCGTATTGAGTCAAATTAGTCATTATATTAAAGGGAACAGTAATTTATTTCTGAGCAGTCTTGTTTAGATCAGCACCTGCGGTGAACCCGACTCGCTTATGAGCTGGAACGGTAATCAGGCCCCCGGCTTGATTACCCCTAATTGGCTTAACCTTTCGGGCTTTTACGTTCCTGATTGAAAAAGATCCGAAACCAGTTAGAACAACTCGATCACCGTTAGCCAAAGCCTCTTGAATACTGTTCAGGACAGCATTTAGCGCTGCTTCTCCTTGGGCTTTAGATCCGTCGAGTTTAGTGGCTACCCTTCCAGTCAAATCGCTCTTACGCAACGTGGCCATTTAACGATGTGCCTCCTCAGATATGGAATTGAGAGACATCTTACAAAGCTGATATTATAAGATGCCCGTTTTTTACAACTTGGCCGATGGTATGTGTAATTGGGTTTCATGTCAAGTATGTAGGTATATTTATTAATAGTTATTTAACTCTAGATCAAGAATTCAGTCTTTGTTCAGGATGAAACGGACTGTGGCTAGGGGTATACTGTCTAAGTTGGATCAACAGGCCAAGATTTAAGTGATGGGATGATATGTTTCAGTCAGTCTGTGATGTTAGTATTATTAGAATAACTGGAACATCAAAATATGATGGTGAATTGCAGACATTTTAGTTCATAATCCTGGAGGGGCAATATAGATGTCAAAAATGCGTGGTATAAGAGGTGCAACAACATCTGACAGTAACTCTGTCGAAGATGTATCTGAAGCCACATCAGTATTGCTTAATGAAATACTAAGTAGAAACTCAATAATGGCAGACGATATTGCTGCGGCACTGTTTTCCACAACTGACGATCTGAATTCTATGTACCCGGCCAGTGTGGCAAGGGTTAGTTTAGGTTGGGAACACGTTGCACTAATGGATGTTCAGCAAGCTAAAGTTCAAAATGAAGTAGCATTATGTATCAGGGTACTATTACTAATTAATACAGACAAAGATGCGAAAGATTTAAATAACGTTTATTTGAAAGGTGCTGTCGGCCTACGGGACAATAATGATTGTTAATGTTCATGTTCTTTTATGATAGCTAAGAGATGCTGATACCAGCACTCATTAGTGTAATAATTATTACGTGTGTGGAGAAGAAGACTTGATGGAAATAGTAATAGGATGAGTTCAATAATCATATATTTTGTATCGTATATAAGTGATGAGTGTAGATAGATTTCTGGTTTCACATACCCCTAGCCGAGAATCTGCGGTTGCTGTCGGTGTGTTTGATGGCATGCATCTTGGGCACAAATATTTGATGTCTCGTTTGTGTTTAGAAGCACGACGTTCCAGATTGTCTAGTGGAGTTGTGACTTTTTCCAATCACCCTGCATCTATTTTGAAACCCGGATTTAACACTGAGTATTTAACTCCACTAGATGATCGAATAAATATGCTTCATGAAACCGGAGTTGATTTTGTAGCGCCGATACGATTTGATGCTGATCTGAGTCGTTTGCCTGCAGCAGAATTCGCTGGTTTATTAAAAAAGTATTTAAAAATGTCATTGTTAGTAGTAGGCGATGATTTTGCCATGGGTCGTGATAGAGAAGGTGATATAAGTGTATTGTCTGAAATTGGATCTGATATTGGTTTTAATGTCCTGGTAATTGATTCCGTTTCAGATAGTGTGGGGGGTGCTATAAGGAGTACAGAAATTCGTCGCAATCTCGCATTTGGGAAAATAGATGAAGCGAATAAATCCCTTGGGAGAAATTTTACTATAAAAGGATTTGTAGTAAAGGGGCATGGACGTGGATCTGATTTAGGATTTCCTACTGCTAACTTGAGCATCCAAAGTGATATGGTTGTACCTCAAAATGGAATTTATGTTACGTGGGCGTGGATTGAAGGTAGGCGTTATATGTCAGCTACTAGTATAGGGGTAAGGCCAACGTTTGGGGATAATGATATTGCGATAGAATCCCACGTACTCGATTTTGATCAGGATTTATATGACAAAGGAATGGAGTTGGAGTTCGTGTCGCGTATTAGGGAAGAGAAGAAATATGATTCAATACATGAGCTCCAGGAGCAGATAGGTAGGGATGTTCAAGAGGTTAAAAAAGTGCTTTGCAAGGGGGAGTGATTTTGATAAATATATTCTTAAACACAGGACCCGGGATAGCAAAATTTAGTATAGAAATCGGATGGAATAACTCGTTTTGAAAGAAGATATAAACCGAAAGTTACTGAAACGTTCTGTAGCTGAGGTTATAGTAGAGGAAGAGTTAATCAAACTCCTAAATACAGGACGTTCGCTACGTCTTAAGATGGGTTTTGATCCAAGTGCTCCTGATTTACATATGGGTCATGCAGTAGGACTTCGGAAGCTTCGGCAATTTCAAGAAATGGGACATCAAGTTGTTGTGATAGTAGGAGACTGGACAGCTCAGATAGGTGACCCTAGCGGTCAGTCTGTTACGAGGCCCGTACTGACGGCTGATCAAGTTAATAGAAATGCTGAGACCTACTTGGAGCAATTTTTCAGAATTGTACATAAAGATAGGACTGAAGTGCGCATGCAGAGTGAGTGGTTTGGTAATTTCTCTTTGACAGAAGTTATTAATTTGACCAGTCGTTTTACAATCGCACAGTTTCTAGCCCGGGACGATTTTTCTAAGAGGTTTGAATCTAATCAACCCATTGCTATTACAGAATTACTGTATCCACTTCTACAGGCATACGATTCAGTGGCTGTTAAGTCGGATGTGGAATTTGGAGGAACCGATCAGAAATTCAACCTCCTAGTAGGTCGGGAATTACAAGGGATGATGGGACAGATTTCACAGCAACTAGTAATGGTTCCAATTTTGCCTGGCACTGATGGTGTTCGTAAGATGAGCAAAAGTCTCGGGAATTACATATCACTAGATGATTCTCCAAATGATATGTATGGGAAGACAATGTCAATCCCTGATGCCTTGATAAGTGTGTATTTTGAATATCTAACCGACATTTCGGATATTGACCTTGAGGAGATTGAGGGGTGTCTTAACTCAGGAACTATTAACCCTATGGATTTAAAGAAAAAACTCGCGAATGCGTTGGTGTCACAGTTCCATGATTTTGAGTCAGCTCAAAATGCAGAGAGTTATTTCAGAGATATTGTCCAGAGAGGTAACCTTCCAAATGAAATCGAAGAGGTTACTATAGAAAAGGATCGAATCAAAACAATTGGTGATTTTCAGATCACTCAAATATTTCTTGATTTCGGATTAAAAATAGAGAGTGGTGTGTACGTTTCTGAAAGCCAGAAATTTAATGTTTTTATAGGTGATTTAGCGGTAGATATTACTCACTTAATGCATAACATCGGACTGGCTTCTAGTATTCGTGAGGCGCGCAGCCTGCTTGGTCAAGGTAGTATTTCAATTGATGGTCGTAAGATCAATTCGGACCACGATGGGCAACAGATGGTAATAGGTCTTAGGAATGGGAGTGTTATTCAGCGGGGTACGAGAAAATTTAAGAGGATTAAACTAGTTTAGTATATAGAAACTTTGATTTAGGAGGCATTTGAATTGAACTTGAGAATTCCAGGGCCCATTCCGGTTCCAGATGATATTTTGGATGTAATGTCATCACCTATGATTAATCATAGAGGATCAGATTTCAAAGATATACTCTATAGGGTTACTTCGAATTTGAAACAGGTTTTTGAAACTGAATCGGATATGTACATCCTTACATCTTCTGGTACAGGAGCTATGGAGGCAGCTGTTACAAACACTTTGTCTCCGGGTGACCAGGTGTTGTGTGCCTCAATAGGATCGTTTGGTAATAGGTTTGGCCAGATTGCTGAAACATTTGGTGCAAATGTAACTATGTTGAATTTTCCTGCTGGAACTGCTGTAGATTTGGACCGACTTCGGAATCAGTTGATGGAAGCCCCGGAGACAAAAGCCGTATTGGTAACGCATAACGAAACGAATACGGGAGTCACTAATGACCTTGAAGCTATATGTAGTGTTGTCAAAGGTGAATTTGACAAACTTTTGCTGGTAGATGGGATTAGTAGTGTCTGTTCAATACCACTTAGAACTGACGAATGGGGATGTGACGTAGTAGTTAGTGCTTCTCAGAAGGGATGGATGCTTCCTCCTGGTCTTGCTTTTATTAGCTTTAGTGAACGTGCTTGGTCAGCAAATGCTGAGGCTAAAATGCCCAGATTTTATTTCGACGTTTCACAGTACAAAAAATATTATGAAATGGGACAGCCGCCGTGGACTCCGGCACTATCCCCTATTTTTGCTCTTGACTATTCCTTAAGTAAAGTACTAGCTGAGGGAATAGGAAGTGTATATAAAAGGCACGTGGAAATAGCTCAAATGACTAGGGAAGGGATTAAATCACTCGGTCTTTCAATATTTCCAGATGAATCAATTGCCTCTAATACCGTAACGGCTGTCAAAGTACCAGAAGGAATAGATGCTGATCATATTAGGAAGATAGTTAGTTCGAAGGGTAATGTTATTCTAGCTGGTGCTTACGGTGAACTGACAGGGAAAATGTTTCGTATCGGTCATATGGGATATGTTAGTCCTCAGGAAATTAATCATATGCTTGAGGTGCTTGGTGAGGCTTTGCAAGAAATTGGTATCTCATAGGTTTACGATTCGCACTAATTGTGGTTTCGAGGTGTATATCATATTTAATAGTAATAGTGATTGATTGGGATTGCATTTGTCAGATCGTATTCAGTGAAAGTATTTTGGGTTTTTCGGTCATAATAGGGATGCAGACTAGATTTACAGTTGGATTGTAGTTGCGATAACATCGAAACGTGAATCAGAAACAAATCCGAAATTTTTGTATTATCGCTCACATAGACCACGGTAAATCTACGTTGGCTGATAGGCTTTTAGAGGCCACTGGGTCAGTTGATCCAAGAGAGATGGTTGATCAGGTTCTCGACAGTATGGAATTGGAAAGAGAACGTGGAATTACAATAAAGGCCCAAGCTGTAAGACTCCAGTACGTTGCTGATGATGGTATAGACTACCGTTTAAATTTAATAGATACTCCAGGTCATGTTGATTTTTCTTACGAGGTATCCCGAAGTCTCGCAGCGTGTGAGGGTGCTTTACTGGTCATAGACGCTACGCAGGGGATTCAAGCTCAGACGCTCGCTAATGTTTACCTAGCACTAGAACATGATTTAGAGATAATTCCAATAATTAACAAGATTGACTTAGATGCTGCAGAGCCTGACAAAGTTGCACAAGAGGTTATGCAGGCTTTTGGATTCAACCTGGACCAAATGATTTTTGCTTCGGCCAAGGATGGAGACGGGGTTAAGGATGTGTTGCAAGCTGTAGTTGATCGTGTTCCTCCTCCTACTGGGCAGAGAAATAATTCCCTCAGGGCACTTATATTTGATTCTCGATACGATTCTTACAAAGGGGTAGTTGCTTATATAAGGGTTTTTGATGGAATTATATCCAGGGGTAGTAGACTGCGCGTTATGTCTAATTCCGTTGAGAGTGAAATCTTAGAGATAGGATGCTTTAGGCCTGATCCTGTAGAAATTGGCGAATTGGAGGCAGGTGATGTTGGGTACGTGGCTACGGGACTAAAAGTAGTAGGGGACGTACCCGTAGGCGACACCATAACTTCATCCAGTGGTGGGGCATCAGTACCGATAGCCCCATATGAGCCATTAAAGCCTATGGTATTTGCGGGTTTATATCCGACAGATGGTCGTGATTACTTAAATCTTCGAGATGCACTTGAGAAACTTAGCCTCAATGATTCCTCGCTCAGTTTTCAGCCAGAGAGTTCTGTTGCGCTAGGCCCAGGATTTCGCTGTGGATTTCTCGGTCTACTCCATATGGATGTTGTTCAGGAGAGACTTGAACGTGAATATGAATTGAGCCTTTTGGCAACCTCCCCGGGAGTAAAATACCAGGTGCTTACAAAGGATGAAGAGATTCTAGAAGTGGATAATCCGTCTGGTATGCCAGAGACACAGTACATAGAAGAAGTACTTGAACCGTGGATAGATCTTTCTATAATTACTCCCGATAACTATATCGGACCTTTGATGGAACTTGTAACCAGTCGCAGGGGTGAATTCAAGAAAATGGATTACATCCAGCAAGATAACATGACATCAAGCGAGTCGACCAACTTTAATAAACCAAGTCGGTCTTACAATGTTAAGTCAAGAGTTATGATGGAATTTAATTTGCCTCTTGCAGAGATGCTTATAGATTTTTACGATCAACTTAAATCTAGGACGCAGGGGTACGCGTCTATGGATTATTCATTATCAGGATATCGGTCAGGGAAATTGGTTCGTTTGGATATTCTAGTAGCGGGGAATCCAGTTGACGCTCTTTCTGTAATAGTTGATAGGTCAGGAGCATATTCTCTGGGTAAGGATTTAGTAACGAAGCTTAAGGATCTGATTCCCAGGCAGATGTTCGAAGTACCGATTCAGGCATCGATAGGTGGGAAGGTACAAGCAAGAGAGACAGTAAAGGCTTTGAGGAAGAATGTCTTGGCTAAATGTTACGGAGGAGACGTAACTCGTAAACGTAAGCTTTTGGAACGACAGGCTGAAGGTAAGAAGAGGATGAAGCGTGTGGGACGTGTAGAAATTCCCCAAGAAGCATTTCTTAGTGTACTTAAAGTGAAGCGCTAAATTATTGTTTCCGAATTGAGTTGACCTAAAAGTTTTTCTTGACCACTCTTCTCTGCGGTTGTACCCTGATGGTGGGTCGTGCTAGGCGGGGAGATAGCGGTGCCTTGAACTCGCAATCCGCTCTAGCGAGGCTGAATTCCTCTTAGAGGTCGTAGCCTCAAGGTCTCTGTTCCTGGAGGTAGTGATGAGAGTTGGGTCCTGAGCGGCGGAAACCTGTAAACCCCGTCAGGTCCGGAAGGAAGCAGCGGTAAGTAGTGTTTTCTGGGTGACTTAGGTAAACCTGACTTGAGCTTCTTTTAGGTTCATACCTTTGAGGTGAGATCGAAGAGAGGTGCACGGCCTGCTTTTCCTCTCTAAGTTACTTTTTGTTAGAGTATCTAAATTTTACCTGTGAGAATAGTTCTTCATATATTTAAATATATCTTTGGTATTGGGTTATCAAAAGTGACTGTAAGATATCTGGTAGACGTCTTTCTTTAGCTGGATAGGTGTCTACTTTATGAATCAAAGAGGGGGAAACTTGTCAACGAAGTCTCTGGGACAGCATTTTCTTACAGATCGAGGAATAATAAGACGTATACTAAATGCATCGGAGCTAGATCTTAAAGACCATGTTGTGGAAATTGGTCCTGGCAGGGGGCATCTTACTGATGCTATAGCCGAAAGAGTAGGTAGTTTGATTGCTGTTGAAATTGATCAAAATCTTGTACGTGATTTGAATGAGCGTTTTATTGGTCAAACTAACGTGACAATATTCTCTGGGGACGCTAGGGAAGTTGATTTCAGTTTACTGACCAATACTAGTAAACCATATAAACTGGTTGCGAATTTACCGTATTATGCTGCAATGCCAATAATACGCAGGTTTCTAGGTTCTAGTCATAGGCCATCAATGATGGTGATTATGGTCCAAAGGGAAGTTGCTCATCAGATGGTAGCTCAGCCAGGTGATATGGGGTTAGTTTCTGTAGCCATTCAACTGTACGGTCGTCCTAAAATTATTGCACATGTATCCCCACGGTCTTTTCGACCACAACCTAAAGTAACGTCCACGATTGTAAGGATAGACCCATTTGATTCTCCGGTAGTTGACTTTGACAGGGAGGAGAATTTCTTTCGTATTGTAAAGGCTGGTTTTAGTGCGCCCAGAAAGCAATTGAGAAACTCACTAAAAAATGGTTTAAATATAGAATCAGACATTGTGGATAAATGGTTAGTGAAATCTGAAATTGATCCGATTAGGCGTGCCCAAACTCTCACTTTAGATGAATGGGCTCGTATGTATAAAATTTTTTACGAAATGGTGTAGGAAGTGTCAGTATTCAGAGTAACTGCTCCCGCTAAAATTAATCTAACGTTGGAAGTTTTGCGTAGGAGAGAAGATGGTTATCACGAAATTGCTTCAATCATCCAAACGATAGGATTGTTTGATGTACTCATGTTTGAATCTTCCGATCTACTAACCTTCTCATGTGACATAAAAGGGTTGTCTAACAATAGCAATATCGTTTTCAAAGCTGCACATCTGTTGAGGCAGGTAGCCGGGTACAGTATGGGTGCGGATATCCGTTTGAAAAAGGGGGTTCCAGTTGGTGCTGGATTGGGAGGGGGCTCAAGTGATGCGGCTTCTACTCTTAAAGCTCTCAACGAATTATGGTGTTTAGGGATGACAATTGATGAACTTTCGTCGTTGGCTATTCAATTAGGTTCAGATGTGCCATTTTTCCTCCATGGAGGTACAGCAATGGTAAGTGGGATAGGGGACGTAATACGTCGATTGCCATCGGCTGTACCAAAGTGGATTTTATTATGCTGTCCCGACATTAAGATTCCGGATAAGACAAAAACTATGTATTCAAAACTTTCTACTGACAGCTACACTGGAGGTCTTATTACACGTAAACTGGAATCCAGAATCAGGAACGGTGGTGATATGCCAGGGGAATTAATGTTTAATGTTTTCGATGAAGTCGCAGTTACGAATTTCATCGAATTACAGGAATATCGTAAAAAACTTTACATGCTTGGCTTAAGTGAGATTCATGTGGCTGGTAGTGGTCCTTCATTTTTTGTACCTTTACCATCCGAAAAAGCAGGAGTTAGGCTCAAGTCGCTTTTAGGTAATCAAGAAGACTGGGAAGTTTTTTTACTGCCTATCTGGACTTCTTCGGGGGAGCATGAATTACTATGAGCTACATTGTCGCAGGTACTTTTAGCGGGTTACTTATGGCATCAATATGTGGAGTAATTTTACCCGTGATACTTTTCCGCTTATATACCGACAAAGCTGTATCACTAGAACGTCTAGGCTTTAGGGGTAGGCCTGCAGTAATTATGGTGGGGGCAACCCTAATCTCTTACCCATTGTGGGTTATTGTGGGTATCTTATTTTCCCTACTTTACATGCTGTCTGTATCGTCTACAAATGATGCCGCGATTATAGCTTATAGGATTATTGTAATAGCCGTTGGTATAGCTGTTGTGGCCCCAATCATATTGTTACTTAAAAGAATGTTAGTAGTACTAATGCTTCTGGCATTAATATTTGTGGCAGATTTCAGTTTTCTCTTGCCGATGTTGTCGATATAGATGTTGCGTTTGACCATTTGTGTTAAATAAACCTAGTATTATACTAAGTGAAAAAGAATAGATTCGAGACGTGTGCTAGTGACTAATTTGTCAGGTAACGATAGTAGGCTGAAAGAATATATGGGTAGGAATGTGAACGTATGCTTGCTGAGTCAATTAATTATATTTTGTAAAAATGAGTTTCAATTTTAATGCTTTTTCAGCATGACCTTCATCCACTACAAGATGTCTGGGTGTCTCTTGACCTTGAAACTACCGGTTTATCGGCAGACTCAGACGAGATAATTGAAATAGGGGCAGTCAAATTCAAGGGCTATAATTCGATCGAAACATTCCAGTCTTTTGTAAACCCAAACCGTGAACTTAGTTCTTTCATTAGTAGCTATACTGGAATATCACAGGATCAAGTTGACAATGCGGTCCAATTTTCTTCAATAGCTCCCGGTTTAATTTCTTTTATAGGCAAAGCACCTATTGTTGGACATAATATTGCCTTTGATATTGGTTTTCTTTCTAGTAAAGGGCTTAAGCTATCTAATCCCCTTTGTGACACTTGGGATTTAGCATATGTTTTACTACCTGAAATACAGGAATATTCACTTTCTCGTTTGGCATCTACTTTGGGAATCAATCACCCGAGGCCGCACCGTGCTGTTGATGATGCAGTTGTGACAAGTGAAGTATTCAATAGACTTGTTCATATAGCCGAAGCTCTTGATTCGTCAGTTTTGGATGAAATGTCTAAGCTTGCAGCAAAATCAGACTGGGTCGTGTCATATCTACTGCAAAAATTACAGGTTTTTAGAGATAACCCTACGTCAGGTTTACAGAAAAGATATTCCGACCCAGGTGTTGCTGGAATGGATTTAAGTGACTTACGTAGTAGATTTCAGCACCAGGCTTCGTTAAAGCAGAATAGTAATTCCAAGGATATAGATGTTGAGCAATGTGTTGCGTTACTATCAAAGGGTAGCCATCTTTCAACAACGATGCCAGGATTTGAGGAGAGAGTAGAACAATTTGCTATGGCGCGGTCTGTCTGTGAAGTTATTAATGGAGGAGGCAGACTAATTGTTGAAGCGGGTACAGGAGTTGGTAAATCGCTCGCTTACCTGGTACCTGCAGTCATGTACGCTTTGTTGAACAATAAACGTGTATTGGTTTCTACAAACACAATTAACCTGCAGGAGCAGTTACTTACTAAAGATATTCCTGCAATGATAGAAGGACTAGATTCTGCTGGTGTGATTTCCATGGATGAGCTTAAGTACTGTGTTCTCAAGGGTAGGAATAATTACTTATGCTTGAGACGGTGGTTTAATCTGAGTACATCTGAAGGACTATCAGAAGACGAAGCGCGAATATTGTCTAAGATTTTAGTTTGGCTTCAATCTACTGAGACTGGAGATAGGAATCAGCTAAATTTGGGTTCCAGAAATGCATCTTTGCCTTGGAACAGGTTGTCTGCGCAAGGAGCACAAGAGTGTATAGGTGTGAGTGGCGTTTGTTTTCTTAGAGCAGCTAGGGATCAAGCATCAGCATCCCATCTGGTTATAGTGAACCATGCTTTACTGATGTCAGATATAGGTTCTTCAAGATCCCTTCTACCAGATTATGACATTCTGATAGTTGATGAAGCTCACCATTTAGAAGATCAGGCCACAACTCTTCTTGGTTTTGAGTTGGGTCAGCGAGGGATAGACGAACATCTACAAACCATACTTGGTGAGCAGAGTTTAATGAATAAGGCCTTATCAGCCACATCGAGGCCAGAAATAGCAGAAAGTCGGCGTAAAGATATTGGGGACGCAATCGAACAAGTTAATGACGCTATACCTCAATTGCGTGAGAACATCGCTTTAATGTTTGCGCAAATAGATTCTCTAGTTAGTGATCAGGATGACAGGGCTAGGTTCAATGAAAAGCGAATAACAATCTCTACCCGCAGTCAGCCGGACTGGTCGCAGTTAGAAATTCAATGGGAAAACGTCGACGTTTTACTTGATAATTTACAATCTCTTGTTTCAACTTTTCTTAATTCAATGCAGGGGTTAGATGAAGCTGGAATACATGACTACGAAAGTATCATTTCGGAAACGGGAGCGTTTTTACAATCCAACAATGAAATCAGGGATCGTCTTAGGCAGTTTATCCCTAATCCTGAGAAAGATACAGTGTATTGGACGACTAGGTCACGTAGATCTAATGATTTGATTCTTCGTGCCGCGCCTCTACATGTAGGTTCGGAATTGGAAAAAAGATTATTTTCGCAAAAGGAAACGGTCGTTCTTACAAGTGCTACTCTTAGTACAGAAGGCAGCTTTGATCATATTGTCGAACGTACAGGTTTCTCTAATGCTAAAGAATTGTTGTTGGGCTCACCTTTCGACTATCCTAATTCAGCATTGATGTGTGTTCCAACTGATGTACCAGAGCCTAGTTCGAAAGAATACCAATCTGCTATAGAGCAAACTATAGTTGATTCGACTATAGCGGCAGACGGTAGGAGTATGGCTCTTTTCACTTCGCACTCATCCCTTCGAGCTACCGCTGTCGGAATCCGGAGTGAGCTACAATCCCACGGTATAGAAGTGTTTGCCCAAGGGTTAGATGGTACTCCTTATCAAGTCTTGGATCGTTTTGTGAAAAATCCTCGTTCAGTCCTTTTGGGTACTTCTAGTTTTTGGGAGGGTGTAGATTTGGCTGGTGAGTCACTAAAAGTGTTACTGATGACACGTTTACCTTTTGATGTTCCTAGCGAACCTGTTTTTGAAGCGAGATCAGAATTGTATGACGATTCATTCAATGCTTACGCTATTCCGAAAGCAATCCTTAGATTACGCCAAGGGTTTGGACGACTGATTAGGACAAAGACAGACAAAGGAGTTGTTGTTGTTTTAGATAAGCGTATGATTTCTAGGAGATACGGGAAATTATTTGTGAATTCACTCCCTGACGTTACATTACAGCAAATTGGAATGGATGAACTGTCAGACCAAATTAAGGAGTGGCTCAAATAGTAAACTTATCAGGACTGTTTACCACATATGATTTAAACTTTAGAGTATAGGTACCAGGCATAATTCATATTTTAATTTTCTGGCTATACTACTAATCACAAGATTTATGATAATTCAAATACCTCAACCTTTTGATTTGCATAGTACGCTAAACAGCGGTCAAACCTTCAGATGGGAGAAGCAAGGCGAGTGGGTTTTTGGAGTGATTTTCTCAAATATCGTTAAAATACGAGAGGTAAATCAAGGGATAGAGTTTGTTTCGTCACCTGATGATGAAGATACACTCATTTCATTATTAGTTGATTACCTTGGATTATCAACGGATATACAGTCGGTATACGAATCTATTTCAATAGATAGACGAATTGAGTCAGCCATCGAGATGTATAGAGGAATGAGATTGTTACGTCAGGATCCATGGGAATGTCTTATTTCCTTTATATGTTCATCGGCATCAAACATAAAACGAATTAGCCGAAATGTAGAGTCAATATGCGATTCCTATGGTACCCCGATACGATTAGATAACTACCATAGAAATACATTTCCTACTCCAGTTCAATTGTCGCAATCAGAATCATCGGATCTCAGAGAATTAGGTTTAGGATACAGAGCAGATTTTATAGCTGCGACAGCCCGAGCTGTAGCAGACGGTGAGATAGACCTTTTTTCGTTGAGGGAGGAGTCCTATAAAGAATCTCTGGATTGTCTGATATCTCTTGACGGAGTGGGAGATAAGGTGGCTAATTGCGTTATGCTTTTCTCTTTAGATAAACATGATGCATTCCCGGTAGATGTTTGGATTAATAGGGTCTTACATGAATGGTATTTGGATGGTGTACAGAAGAAAATGTCACTTATTAAACTAAGATCTTGGGCTCAAAGTCACTTTGGTCCATACGCAGGGTACGCAAACCACTACTTATTTCACTCTAGACGTCTGCAAGGTCACTAGAAAGTCTCCCAATCACACCATATTACAAAACCGGTGGTGTGATTGGTGTCAGTGAGATGTCTATTTCAGATGGTGTAGCATGGATAAAGGTGTTGTTGTTAGAATTCCGGCATCAACTGGTAAGACCACTCCTGTAATCCAACGTGCTTCATCACTTGCTAGGAACAATGCAGCCCAGGCTACATCCCAGGCAGTCCCTTCAGTTCCCATAGGTGCAGCAAGTCGTCGAAGATTTCTCTGTTCTTCAGTCATAAGGCTTGATACCATCGGTGTATATAGATATCCTGGAGCGAGAGCGTTAACTCTCACATTTTCTCTCCCATGTTCTGATGCCATAGTGGTTGTTAATGCTACTACTCCACCTTTTGAAACAGAATAGGGTATGCTTTCAAACACGCTACCTGAACGTAATCCTAGGAAGGAAGACATATTTATTATCGATCCCCCTCCTCCTTCAACCATTACGGGCAAGCTGTATTTACTCATCAACACCATACCTTTTAGATTTACATCCATAACTTTATCGTAGGTTTCTTCCTCTACGGTTACTACGTTTCCTGGTCCTAATATTCCGACGTTATTTACGAGGATGTCTAGTTTGCCGTATCTATTAGACGCTGCGAGCACGGCATTTTGGCAGTCGTTTGATATAGTCACGTCAGTTTCAAATACTGATGCCTCGCCTCCTTCTGAATTAATGGCAGATAAAGTTTCCTCGGCAGCGGATTTGTTATGGTCTACTAGGAGTACTTTACAACCCTCTCGAGCAAATTGGATTGATATCGCTTTTCCCGTCCCAACTCCCGGTCCACTTGAACCTGCCCCAGTAACTATGGCTACCTTACCCTCTAGTCTAGGACGCCGTTCATGATTTATTTTTGCCATTATTCAGACCACCTTTCGAGAATAAATTCGCGCCCAAGTCCATAGGTTCTATCTTGATCCATCAACAGAGCCATTTCCGGAAATTTAATTATTCTCCATCCTTCATTAATTGCATCGAGTACTGTTTTGTAGGGCCAATCTTCCGAATTATCTGATCCATCATACACCTTCCCATTTTCGACGAGTGACATACCGTGTACGGGAGACATAACTGAAGTAGATTGGGATTGAAGGTACAGAAGATCCTGTCGCCTGCACAGTTTATTCTTATATTTGGTCAAAACTTCCAGTAGATTTCCTTCTGTGAGTGTTCCATCGCGTAATTCGCGTATACAGTTTTCAATTAGGATCTCAATAGAAAGACTCATGATTCTCTACCTCCTAATATTTTCTATCGTGCCGAGTTAAAAAATCTAATGCTTCCAAGAAAGTGGGTATTCCATCCCTGCCACCCATCATTCCACATTTTATAGCGGAGACAGCTGAAGCAAATTCGACTGCTTTTTGAAGTGACCAATCTTGAAGCATTGCATGTATGAACGCGCCATGAAAAACATCTCCCGCACCAGTTGTGTCTACAACTTCAATTTCAAATGCTGGTGTTTTAAACCTTTCACCTCCACCTTCGCATACCACGCCATTCTTTCCAAGGGTGACCATAACCACTGATGGTCCCAAGCTAATCATTTTGTCTATAGAGATGTTTACTACATCAGTTTTCGTAAACATTTGAGCAAAAGATTGGGAAGTAATTAAAATATCTGTTAGTTGGATTAATTGGGATATACTAGCATCATATGCGGGGATATCTGCATCTAATACAACTGGAATTCCTTTCTTGCGTGCCTTGGTGGCAGCTTCTAATGCTGCTTCTCTATGCCAACTGTCTAAGTGAAGATACTTAGATTTTTCGATAAGTCCAGATCGGATTTCTTCTGGTTTGAGATTCGTAACAGATTTACCACAGTCGATGATGGTCCGGAGACCGGAATATTTTTCTACCATTACGATACTTGAGGGTGATATGGCTCCTGATTCGACAATTAGGTTGTTTATGTCAACTCCGTATTTTACAAAGTCTTCCTTTATGAATGTTCCAATTGGGTCATCACCAATTTTACCTACGAATGCAGTAGAGGAACCCAATTTTGCAAGGGTTGCAAGAGCTGTCCCAACTTCTCCACCACCCTGCATGGAGGTATTGGACATTTCTATTTTTTCGTCCACGCCTGGTATATAGGGGACCACACCAAGTATGTCTAGACAGCTATTCCCCAGACCTATTACGTCAAACATTGATAGAACCGTTTCTCAATATATTGCAACAATACTGTACAGGCAGTCGGGCAGTAAATTCTATGTTAGGTTAATATACCGTGGGTGTATGAAACAAGTGTACATCGTTTAAGCGTAGTTTTTTTAAATCAACATAATTTAACGAGACGTTTTTGTTTCGAAGAAATTTTACACATGTATTGCGTAAAACACAGGTTGTATATGTTATATGACGA
>CEUS01073508.1_pt1 | contig 18285 bp, 12 predicted proteins | sample 427031 | NCBI WGS metagenome assembly CEUS01 (sample SAMEA2622837, study PRJEB7988) | marine metagenome | biome: marine biome (ENVO:00000447); feature: marine epipelagic mixed layer (ENVO:xxxxxxxxx); material: "saline water (ENVO:00002010), including plankton (ENVO:xxxxxxxx)" | depth 140 m | reverse complement strand
GGATTGGCGCGATGTCTTTTGTAAACGTGACCTCAGACTCAGTCTGCTCCGCAGCCACGAGCTGCGGCGCGACAACTCCGAAGGCGACAATCATCGCTAACGTCGTACCATAATTCACAACGAATTTAATTCTCAACATGGTGTGCCTTTCAACTGGATCTGCCAGCGACAACCTTCAGTACCGACAATCGTGCCGAGGCATTTCTACAACTATTCTAGAACAATTGGTCTGAAAATCGACAAATCCCAACTTGAGTAGCGTCGGAGCTTTGGCGGCCTTTAGTGCAAACACGAATTATTTTGACACCCATAGCGTTGTTTTTATGGCAAAAATATTATCACCGGGTACGGACAATGACTCGAACAGGTCACCAAAACCAACGTGGCGGCCCATGGAGGTTCGATCCTGCCGGTTCTGTTGCCACACCACAAACAAGGTGCTCCCAGGTCGCCACTCCCACCGTAAGACAACATTGCTCCGGAATGAGCGAACATTGAAATCATAGTTCCTCAACACAAAACTGTCGTCACCATCCCTAACCAGTGACCGGCCATCATCAAGTCGCTCAATCGTAGTGCCATCCGTCCCATAGATTCGAAGCCTCGCATCCCGCGGTGCTCGAGTTTCCCCGAAGCGTTCGTAGCGTCCGCTTGCCGCAAAAGGTTCCGCGTAAATATCCAAGGTCATGTCAGGTTTAAATGTGTAACTAACCCGAAACCGCGCGGACAGTTGGGTGTTGTCCGGTAAACCAAACACATAACGTCGGCCAAACACCTCGGGTCTGCCGCCAGGAAGCGTTGCTAAATATTGACGATTAATTGGACCACTGAACGTTCCCCGTGTCCCACGTTCATTCCGGTATTCAGGTTCGACCGACAACTGTAAAGACGGCGATGGTCTGACCGAAAGACCGGCCCGATATCGCCAAACGTAGTCCCCGAGTTCGTTGGATTGATAACCTGTATTCACACTCCATTGGGTCTCGGCAGCCGCGCGACTCCGAAGAGACCAGTTCGCGTTCCAACCCAGGGGCACACCCATAACGGGACCACCGCGTGTCAGTTGGGCATCTTGCCCACGGAAGTATCGCGTGACATCAAGATTGGTTCGCCAAAAATTAAGGAACGTAAACCCTTGGTCGCTCGTTAGGTTGTATCGAATACCAAGGTCTCGGTCGAAGTAATTGTAGGAAGAAAGTTGAGCTCTAAAAAAATACCCTCGAAATACAGGCCCGGGAACCGTTTCTCGGTAAGTCAAGCTATATCGTCCAGAGACGTCGCCAGCAAAATTGAGTCGGCCAAAATCGCTGGGTTCAAACTCTGGAGACTCGATCATTACGTTCGCGCGCCATAACCAGTGACGGCCTGCGATCTTGCTCAGCGTACCGGTGACTTGCGCTCCCGACATTGAATCTCTGGTTGGGTCAAACCGCATGGCTGACTGATCAATGCGTTGCAACAGATGAGAATTCCGCCGTTGATAACCGGCTATGGCCGTCTCCTCGCCATCAATGTGCGTGATCCCAACATTGAACCGCGCTTCGTAGGTACGGTCTTTGAACCGTAAGCGCGCATCGGCACCGGCCGTGACCGCATTTCGACTTAGAATCGCTGCCAGCGGATCATCAGGTGACATTGTGCGATGCACTGCAGTCAAATGGGCACCGACGGTTGAACCTTGATCGCCAACTTCTTGGATAATTCGAGCTACGCTCCAAATGGTTCGTGGTGTGACCTGGACGTCCGACTCCTGATTGCCAATTGAAGTCCTAGCAAATTCATCATCGGTCACCGCACCCAATAAGCCAATCGATGTTCCCGAAGGCAACCGGCCGGTCAGTTTCGCCGCACCCAGAATCGTCGTAGTATTGGGATAGTCGACAAACTCTCCCGCCGCCGGCCCTACGGGCCTTGCCCCAATACGACGTGAGTAGTAATAGTTGCCAGTACCAGCAGTCAGAACATTATTACCCTCGAGAAAAAATGGGCGCCGCTCCGAAAAGATCGTTTCGAATACCGTGAGATTGACTTCCGCAGGATCAGCATCTATCTGGCCAAAATCCGGATTCACTGTCACATCCAGTGTCAGGTTTGACCCAAATCCATACTTGAGATCAGCGCCTACTCGTCCCATCAGGTTCTTGCCATCATCGAACGGATCCGAAAGATCGCGGTCTGCTGTTCGTCGCATTGAACCAGCCGCGTAAGGCAATACTTCCAAGCGACTCGGCTGTTGAAGTTGCCCAATACCGTGAAGTTCACCAAACCGTGATGACCACCCGCTCTCGGTGCGTTTAACAAGTGCCCAATAATTTTCCTCGTCACGAGAAGGCACATACCGTTTAACGTTCAATCCCCAAATTTGATCCTCCCCCGCATTAAACCGTAACTGCGAAAACGGCAACCACAGCTCTGCAATCCAACCATCTTCAGTTATCGAAGTCCTAGCCTGCCAAACGGGATCGTATTCCCAATCTTCGCTGCCTTCATCATCATTTGGATGGTAGTGGTCAAGCCGAACACCGGCCGCTGTCACACCGAACATATACGCCGTCCGACGATCATGATAGGTGTCTAACTCGACCTGGAACGATTCAATCTGGTCAGCGTCATCACGACGGCTCAGCGGCGCTTGAATCGTTCCTGAACTGAACATCCGAGCGCCGATATACAACGCCGAATCGTCGTAAACAAATCGGACTTCCATCCGGTCGGTTGGTATCGCGCCCTCATCAGGCTCTTTTTGGACAAAATCTGTAATTGCGACCGCGGTTTCCCAAATTGATTCATTTAGACGACCATCAACCCGGATGAAATCATTCGGCACGCGAAGTGCCACAGCATGCTTCGGAGCTACTCCAGTCTCTTGGCTGTAAATCACTACGAACCCATAGAAGTGGCCCAGCCAAAGGATGCCGAGAAATAGACAAACTCGATTGAACGCCCAGGCGCTCCCAAGACGCGCGAGGCAAGAATGTGTTTTGGAAACCGCTTTTCCCATGAATGGGGGTCCGTACAAAAGAGAACAACACCGATTATCGATACCAAGATGACCCGAGCATCTCAACCGGCGGAGCCCCAGACACCCACTCATAGCACCGCGATGGTAACGCCGAGCACACCAACATCAATCTGGATAAAAGTATATACGTCTGCTTCTGAAGTCAGTGGCCCCATTTCGACTTCAGGCTAAACCTGAGCTCCCGGTGTCTTACTATGCTAGTTGGGTTGTGGAGTCTGAGGCAGTGACTGGCTGCACTATCTCAGTTTCAACAGCTTGCCTAGTGAGTGCGTGCAAGTTGACGTCGACTCATGGAAACGACGTGTAGTAGAAACTTCCTCAACACATTGAGGCACTGTCAGTCCGGTAACGCGAAGGACACAAGTGTTGTTCCTGAGGCCACGAGAACGTGCTGCTTCTCGTCCAGCATGTGCGTCATCGCAGCCGCGCCATGGATGTTCGAACCAGTCTGATAGTGCCACAGGTTTTGACCAGTCTCGGCTGCAAATGCCATGAAGTTCCCTTCGTTGTCACCGGCAAAGACCAGACCAGCCGCTGTCGACATCACACCTGCCATCGCTGGTGACGGGTAGCGAAACTCCCATCGGCGAGAACCTGTCACGACGTCAATCGCTCGAAGCGCACCATATCCTTTGGTCCGGTCAACCTGAACAATCCCACCGAACGAGGACTGGCCAGCAACCAGTTCAGGTTCCTGCGGAATAAATGTCGCGCAGGTTTCGCGCGCAGTCACAAAGAACAACCGGCGAGCTGGGTCGAACGACGGCGGCATAAAGTTTGTACTGCCCCAATAATCAGGCAAACAACCTTTGCTCCCGTCATTAAGAATGATCGGTCGACCATCGGACCCAATTTCTCGGGCCCAGGTGGTGTCACTAAACGGCTTCCCAAGAAGTAACTCCCCTGTGGCACGATCGAGAACATAGAAAAACCCGTTGCGATTGGCCACCATCACCACTTTTCTTCGACGACCTTGCCAATTCAAATCAGCAATGACCGGAACATGATTTGAATCCCAGTCATGAGTGTCGTGAGGCGTGAACTGGTAGTGCCATTCCAACTGACCGGTATCAGCATCGATCGCGACGAGAGAAGCTGTATAGAGATTGTCGCCGAGGCGGTCGGCGCCGTAATAGTCAGGATTGGGGTTACCAGTACCCCAATACACCAGGTTGAGATCTGGGTCGTAGCTACCAGTCATCCACGTCCCACCGCCACCGCGCTCCATGACATCTGCTGACGGCCAGGTTTCACTACCTGGCTCGCCTGCTGATGGAACTGTATAGAAACGCCAGAGCCGCTCACCGCTCACCGGATCGTACGCATCAAGGAATCCTCGAGTTGGATAATCACCACCAGAAATCCCCACAATCACCTTATCCTCTATAACTAGCGGTGCCGCCGTTGCTGCATACCCGACTTGATAATCCGCCAAAACAATGTCCCACAGGACACTGCCTGTCTTACGATCGAACGCGAGAAGATGTGCATCGAGAGTCACCATGAACAATCGATTCTCGAGCATCCCAAACCCGCGGTTGACGGGCGCGCTCGCCCCATACGTAAGATCGTTTGGCAGATCTCGGCGATATCTCCAAAACGGCCGGCCGGTCCGTGCATCAAGTGCCCACGCGAAGTTATTCGACCCAGTCACATAAAGAACGCCATCCCACACTAGTGGTGTGGTTTCAAATCCTCGGCCGCGAGTCATCGTCCCTGTCTGGAACGTCCATTCCGGAACTAGCCTGTGTACGTTGTCCGCCGTAATCTGCATCAAGGGACTATGACGCTGGCCCGTGTAGTCACCCGAGAATGTCAGCCATTGAGATGGCACGGTCAGTCCGCTCAGTAGGTCATCAAAAGTAACACCTTGACCTTCAGGTTCCTGTGCCGTTGGCGAGAACGGACTCACGAGAAGCATCAGCACCACCGCTACGGCAGATACTCCAATAATCCGTGACCATATCATTCACTCACCTCTTCCATCAGTCACTACCCACTCTTCTCAATGTGCCGAGAAATTTCAGTAGGTCGTTTAACTCACCGTCGTCCAAACGATCGACACCAAACACCGGCATCAATGATTCCTCTTCGACAACCACAGACCGCAATCCGGCTTTACGGTAACCCTGAAGACGTTCTTCTACATCAACAATCTGAATAGAAAACGCATCCTCTCCCTTACGCACCCCACGAATCTCCTCACCGTCACGCGTAACCAACGCAACTAAGTTATAGGCTGCAACTATCACTGCACTCGGCTCACGAATCGAGCGTGCCAATTCGGCCCGGGATCGAGTATCGGCAATGCGTGACAAATCAGGACCTAATCGACCACCATCCTGCCCCGACCAATGACAACGTTGACATTCCGATCTGAAAATCACGCGGCCACGGTCGATATTGCCCGGAGCATTCCAATCAACAGGCACCGTCCCGATGTTTCTTAAGTAGGCAACGATTGCATGTAACTCCTCATCCGGTGCCGTACTCGGCGGCATGATGCTCCCAGGTCGACCAAACCGGATAGTATGCAAAACCTGGGCGTCACTTTGGCCTGACACCCAAAGACCAGTCAGATCAGGACCGGTAAAACCCTTTGCGTCGGCACCGTGACAATCCGCACAACGTTGGCCATATAAACGTGTTCCCGTCTGTATATTGGTCGTCTCATCTGGCTGCGGGTGTTGGAGACTTCTAACTTGCAATGGTAAACAAAACGCAACCAAAAGCACTACGGTTCCACAAGTAACGAACCGACGTTCCCTGATCACACTAAAGTCTCCTTGCAAAATCCTCTTATGCATGGCCTCTCGGCATGCCCTCTGTTTTGAGTGAACTGCTCACCATACTGGATAGGCCTCCAAGCTTCAATAGTCAATGACACCCCGAACAAAACAATTCCACGATGGGACTTACGGTATACTGCGCAACGTCACGGGAGGACAGATGAATCACGAGCAAAAGAGACTTTCAATCTTTGAGGTTAGTACAGGTATCGCGGCAGCCTTGATCTTTATGTGGATTCTGGTTGGACAACAGTCTGGCGTTACCTCAGCGGCTCAGAGCAACTTTATGGGTGGAAATCCTAGTGTCGAAGACAGCGACGACGTTCGCACTCTCCGACTGCTCTTCCCCGCGGGAGTTCGATCGAACTGGCACACACATTCGTGGGGACAACTCCTCATGGTTGAAGAAGGTAAAGGCCGAACCCAGGTTCGCGGCGGCCCAGTCATTGAGATCATGCCTGGAGAACCTTGGTTCACAGCGGCTGGCATCGAACATTGGCATGGTGCCGCGCCAGATGAAGACGCTCTGCAAATGACAATTTATGAAGGAACGGTCGACTGGCTAGAATCTGTCCCAGACGAGCAGTACCTAGCTGCACCTGGACAGTAAGAATCTTCTTCATCACACTCGAGAGTCGGCTGTAACCCGGCCGACTCTCGAGAATTCTTCATAATAGCGCTTACAGGCCCAAACCAAAAACGGGTTTCCTTGCGACCACATCATCATCGATAGTCGACGACCAGTGCACCATCCTTCACCACTGCCACTACATTGGTCAAATCGGTCAAATCAGTTAAAGGATCACCGTCCACAATCAAAAAATCAGCGCGCTTCCCCACTTCGATAGTGCCTAATTCATTCAATCGACCAAGATACTCTGCAGCCCCTGCGGTAAGTGCCGTAAGGATCTGACTACTCGTCATCCCCGCGTCCTGTAACGCCCGCATCTCCGCTAGAAGCGCAGAACCAACTGGCTCGTTTCCACTATTGTTGGTCCCGAATGCAGCCAAGAATCCAGCTCCTAATAAGGCCGTCAAGTTCTGTCTCTTCGGTTCCATTGGCTGTTCCAATGGTTGGCTCCCAACCAGTTGAGAACTCGAAAGCGTGGTCGCGAACGAAGTGTCTGTCGCCACCATCCGGTCGAGAAGTTCGGCTGAAATTTCTTCAGAAGGCGTATGCACGAAGCCGCTCACACCTAACCCTAAGGCATCATTGATGTCATCATTTGTGTGCACGTGAGCCATAACGGGCAAATCATGAGCACCGGCTCTATCGATAATTGATCGACCAAGGATGGTGTCAAATCTAGAATTCTCTCGGGACGTATCAAAAACAATCTTGATACCGTCAGCCCCTGCCTGTGCGATTATATCGACCATCGCTCGCGCCGCCGCCTCATCGTCGACTTCGACGGCAAGGTGTGCCCGGCACCAGGGATTTTCCGCACAGATGGTCGTAGCAGGATGAGCACCCGGAGCCGTGAACATTGGCCCAAGGACGAAAAGCCTAGGACCCCGAACCGCTCCTCGATCAATTCGCGCTTTAACCTCGGCTATAAACGGCCAGAAATCTCCATTCGACATCACACTGGTAAAGCCAGCCGCGAGATACTCGTCAAGCACACCGGGTAGAACTTCGGTTAAATATCGAGCCATCGCCGCATCACCATCGACTATGGGCGACTGAGTCAGGAAATGAACGTGCGTGTCAATTAGACCGGGTAGAACAGTGTAATTCTCGCCTTCGATGACAGTCGTCGCCTCTAAGTCAGACTCTCCGTCCACCACCTCTTGGATAAGACCGTCAGTTACAACCACGCCTGATCGCGGCAAAATTTCACCAGGTCGCGTCAGAAGGCGTGCCTCCGAAATCAGGAGGTCGGCGCTACGCCGCGATGGCACGGGATCTGCGCAAGCAATCCCAGAAACCAATAGAACCGACGCGACAACTCGAAGGAAGGTCACACACTCCTGCTTCTCTGGTGACCTAGAACTAGTAGGACAGGGATTAACACCGTCTAAACTGGTAGTGCCCCACAGGGAATACACGGCACAAGGCCCCATTCGGACACTGTCACCGCGAGACTTCAATCTCCACGTTTTCGTAACTGAAATGCGAACCGTCACTCGCCACCGCCCGGAGGACATATTGCCCGGGTTCGTGAAAGACGACGTCGGTCATCCACCTGTTATCTTGGGGCGGTTCGGGGAGAATGTAAGGTGGCGACCACGGTGAATTTCCCCAAACACGTGTGTCCATCCACGCTTTAAGTTGCTCGGGACTAAACGTCACAGCATCTGCCGCTCCCCGATAGACCGTCCATGACAACCGTAATCCTGGTGCGCCAGAAACAACCACTGACCCGACTCCACGTGTGCTGTACAACTCCTCCAGATTCTCCGGTAGGCGACCGCGTTCGGATCTCGGAGGAAAGTCGTCAGGATCCATGGCATGAGCAACTAATTCCATCGGTTCGCCGACCTTGATGGTCCGATGCATGCCCCCTTCTACACTCAGATCCGGAGGCTTATTTTCTCGAAGGCGGTCGTCAAGGCTACCAAAGGACCCGCCCACTTCTGTAGACATGACCTGTGTATCCATCCGATAGTCCGCGCGGAGGGACGCATACGCCCTATTTTTTCGCCCGTGCGTCGTCAGGGTCCAGACCAGTTCCTTTTCTCCAAAATCCGCTGGGACTTCTACGGTAAACAAAAACGGGTTTCGTCTAGGATAAAAGTGGGTCGGCTGCCCTTGGTCCACGTCCGCCGAGACCATCGCGTCCGCTTCAAGGTCATTTAGCTCGCCTGGAGCCGTAACAGAAAAGTAATTATCAGCACCAATCTCGACATTAAACTCTTCCTGCCAATTTGAATTCATATAGCCGAACCACAACGTAAACGACCCGTCGGGATTAGGCCACCATCCTTCAAACGCCGGATGTACACTCTGGCCACTCAAATACATAAATCTGGTCTGGGCATCGACGCCTCTTAGGACCGAAAAAATTACCACCGGAACCAACAAAACACACACCCAGTTGCCCAGTCTCGAAAGACGGATGAGGCCACGAATCATTGCTGCGCTTCCTCATCGAGAGTGGTTTCGTCCATTTCTGGCACGGGTGCCCAGCACAATGGACAACCGACGTCATACTCGTTTCGACTCTTCATCATCGCCCGGCGCTCGGCCATCTCGGACTGAAACTGTTCTTCCGTGAGTTCAACGGCATAACCGAGATCGATGAACATGTTGGCGACGGAACGCCGGCCACCACCAGCCCAGTTCCTATTGTCCGCAAGATTTTCATTGCCTGCGGTGGTATCCAAGAATCCAACGATATGCAGAATCGTGCCCTTCGGCAACAACGGCGCGGCATCGTCCTCATACACATATTGCTTGACCCAGTTGTGGTCGTAGCCAACACAGTTCAATGTGAAATGGTTCGCGCCCCATATCGCTTCGAGACACATCCGGGTACCCGGCGCGTGAAGGTGTGGTTCGAACGCCACAATCTTGGTGTGCTGCTCCAATACTTCGAAGGAATGAAATTCCTGATTCGCCGCTCCCCCGGGCACATCAACGTCGCCGCCGTTCCCAAGACGAACGGGAGCTCGGTTTCCATATTCCGGTTTGTAGCCTTTCGGGTGGAAAATAAAACCAAATTCAAGATGTGCAGTTGTTTCTGCAATGCCATTTGAGTGCAAGTGACTCGCCCCGAGATGAAGCGCAGAATTTGCCGGGAGCAACGTTCCAAATTTCTCAGGAAATATGTCCGCATTTCGACCAACTTCGTGGATCGGCCAACGGGTTCTGGTCTCATCGATGATCTCGGTACCTTCCTCGTTCAGGACCCCACTGGAATATGTCATGTGGTGAAAAATATATCGGCCTCCCACCGTATCGGTTCCTGCAGAAGGAGGGATATCATTGATTTCACGGACTTCCACCGCTTTCACATAACGGTCTTCGGTTAAACCTGTTGGAACGAGACCAATATCACCCCACCGGTCCGGACCCACCGCTGGAATCGTCATTTGGCGAGACCGCAAAACTAAATCCGGCTCACCAATGGTCCATGTTCCTGCGCTAGTAAATTCACGTGCGGGCGGCATATCGGCTGGGTCTCCGAGCGGAGCACCATTATCAGCCCAGGCTTGAACCTTGGCTAGTTCTTCGTCACTGAGAGAAGTGTCGTCTTTGAACTTGAGAATACCGATGTCCTTCTCCAGAAAAAATGGCGGCATAGCCCCCATGCGGTCACGGATGGCAGTTCGATACTTAATAGAACGAGCCCATGGCCTGACTTCTTCGTACGTCACAAGAGACATAGGAGCACCGCCGTCGGCCCGGTGGCAGGTCTGACAGCTTCGCTGCAGAATGGGTGCGATGTCTTTAGTGAACGTTACGTCTGCTGGGTCGAGGCCGAAATCAGTGACATCGTACAGATGCACTTCAGGATGAGGGTCACTGCCCGCAAGTGATTGACCGGTGGCGACCACAGGTAGCATCAGCAACGCCCCAACCAAGTAGATAAAAACTCTTGTGACCATCGCACTCCCCCTCAAGACGTCAGAAATACTTTCAACCACATGGCAAATATCGGCCGAACCGCATACATAAATGGCAGTTTATACTACCATGTGTGCAGAGTTCTGCATGGCACTCCAGTAGAAAGTTACTTAAGTAATTATTTGGAACATCTGACTGTGAGAAAGGGCTTTTCTCCACCGGGACGTAGTAGGTTTAATCCGACAGTCAGAAACCGAATGCACTAAGAACCAAGGTGTCGCGAGGGGAGACAACGGAATGCTGAATTTTCCTAATATATCGACACGTGTTTTGGCGTTAGGAATTCTCATTTTCGGTATTCCGAGCCTCGTGGATGCTCAAGATGAAGCACCTGAGGGAATCCGAAATTACACTAGGGTAGACGCCACAGTTGCGTGTGGCGGTGCAACCCCCCCAGAAGCGTTGGCAGCGTTGAAAGAACTCGGTTTCACGTCGGTCATAAACTTTCGGACGGCTCAAGAAGACGGAGCCGCCATTGAAGCGAGCCAGAACGCTGCTAGCGCGGCAGGCTTGAAATACTTTCACATCCCATTTCGAACACCCAGTGCCGAGATTGCAGAAGAATTTCTTAGTGTTATCGAACAACCGTCGAACCAACCCGCCTATATTCACTGCGCTTCGGCCAATCGTGTCGGAGCCATGTGGTTTATCAAGCGAGTGACACAGGACGGCTGGGATGATGCACGCGCTATGGAAGAAGCCGAAGCTATTGGGTTGCGCAGTGAGGCCCTAAAGGACTTTGCTCGGGGCTATGTAAGTCAATAATTCGTAATCCTCAAGAAGGATTCGTTTTTTCCACAAGCATGCCAAACATCGGTCGCAAGCGAGTGCCTACGACACTACCGCAAAAGGCCGCTCCGAGCCACAACCATCCGTGGAGACTGCCGGATGCAATTCCGCTGAAATAGGCACCAATGTTGCACCCATAAGCGAGTCGAGCGCCGTAGCCGAGCATCAACCCGCCAACGATAGCCGCAACCAATGACTTACCGGAGACGGCCCACGATGGCTTAAACCGACCAGCCAAACCAGCAGCCATCAAGGCACCAAGCAATATTCCAAAATTCATCACTGAGGTTGTATCCGTGAACACACTGGCCGACAGCGACGCCTGTCTCGCCGGAGACGACCAATAGACCCACGACGCGGGCTCAAAACCAATCGTGGCAGCCATCTTCGAACCCCATAGCGCAAAACCAGAGGTTATGCCCCACGGTCGACCAGCCAGAGCTAACGTCGCAAAATTCGCACCCGCCAATCCAATTGCGCCAGCCACATAAGGCCATGGTCCGCGAAGGACCCGAGCCCACCCATCCCGTGAAGATCTTGGGGCTTGCAGGCGACGACCATGCCTCCGACGCTCCAGTACAATCGTGGCGACTGCGATACCGCCAAAAATGCTCAGACTGATCGTTAGAGCGAGCCACAACCCGAATGACTGAACGAGTGATACAGGCTGAAGTTCAGGCAACGACTGCCACCACGGTGCATGTAGTGCACCAGCCACCGACCCAACGATGAAGCCAGCAAGGGTGACCAACATTCGCGAGTTTCCACCACCAACCGTAAAGAGGGTTCCGGAGGCGCATCCACCGCCAAGCTGCATGCCAACACCAAACAGAAACGCGCCGACGACAACCGATGTACCGAGAGGGTTGACGTTACCCCGAACTGTGTCGGTTAACAACGGCGTGCCGGACGCTAAGACAGGAAAAAACAAAAGGCAGGCGATGGCTAATAGCAACATCTGGCCCCTAAGACCCGCGCCGCGACGGTCGCTGATGAAGACCCGCCAAGAAGACGTGAAACCAAAAGCCGCGTGATAAAGAAAAAGCCCAAAGACTCCGCCGACAAGAAATAGAGCGCCGTGACGCCAGTCAACCAAGCGACCGAGATACATACTCACTACGACAAAAGAAAACAGGGCCGTAATAACCACCTGGAGGTTTACCTTGCTCACCGGATTCGCCGATTGGCCCGTAACTCTGTCTGACGCAAGATCTCTGTTTGGCATATCTGGCTCAGTAACTACTGGTATAGGCTACGGTAGGCGATATGCCTCAATCGTGTCACGCGCCGTAATCACAACATACTGACGTCCATCGCCGCCTTGATAGGTCATCGGGTTAGCATTACCTCTCTGCTCCATTCGATCAACCCACAACTCCGCACCAGTAGTAGCATCAAGGGCTCTGAAGCGGTTATCGTCTGTCGCCGCGACAAACAGCAGGCCACTGGCGGTAACAATCACCCCAGCTCGGCCTGGACGACCAGTGTTTTGCTTGTCGTCGGGAAGTTGTTCTGTAATGCCTAAGGGGCGAACCCAAGCAACGTCCCCGGTTGAGGAGTCGACAGCAGTAAGACGCCCCCACGGCGGCTTTTGGCATGGCAGGCGAGCGCCCTCAAACTCGACATCGAAAGTATTCGGTCGCGGCCCCACCCGACGGTACAGAACCGGTGAATCGTCTTCAGCATCTTCCAGCCAGCCGATTGACCCAAGATCCTGGCTGAAAACGTAAACATATCCATTTCGAGGGTTAAACGCTGCACCTCCCCAATTTGGACCGCCCACCAGCCCAGGAAACAGCAGCGTGCTGCGCGGTAAAGTTTTCTCGTTTCGATATACCCACGGCGTAAACGGCCCCGCGTTATACAACTCCCCGTGAGCCTCAACTAATTCCTCACAAGCGATCACGTGTTCTGGTGTTGTATCTAACGCGGTCACCAAGTCCTCTGGTCCATACTGCACCCTAGCGACGGCCGGCGGTTTGACCGGTATAGGTTGGGTCGGGTAACTACTCTCGCCAGGAACATCACTCGCCGCAACCTCACGCTCCTCAACACCGAAAATGGGTTCTCCTGTCTCCCGGTTCAAGATGTAGAGATAGCCAGACTTCGTCGTCACCCCTAATGCCGGAATCGGCGCTTCCTGTCCTGACGAGATCTCGAATAGAACCGGTGGGGCAGGCGGATCAGCATCCCACAGATCGTGGTGGATGGTCTGGAAGTGCCAGCGATATTCTCCCGTTTCAACATCCACGGCGACCACAGAGTTCCCAAACAAATTAGCACCTTGCCGGTCTCCACCGAACGCACCAGGAATCGGCGACGCCAGCGGAAGATAAAGTAAGCCACGCTGTTCGTCCAACGTAAAATAAAATGGCCACGCATTCACACCTAACCGGCCCTGCCAACTGTCACCTTGCCAGGTATCGTGACCCACAGTCCCAGGTTGAGGCACCGAATCGAACTCCCAGATCTTGGCGCCAGTTCGAGCATCGAACGCGCGCGCATTTCCTATTCCACCGATAGCACCACGAGGAGTGTTCGCACCAACTACCACCACATCCCCGTAGATAAGAGGTACCGAGTTGTATGGCACTCCCAAATCAACTTCACCCGCTTGTCCAAATTCCATCACCACGTCACCCGTTTTTGCGGCAAGTGCGAGAAGCCGTTCGCCAACCGTGAAGATCAGTCGTGGTTCGGTGTCCTCACTACCAGGCCAATAGGCCACGCCACGACGGGACGGCACCCCGTCGGACACGACGTGCCGCCAAACCTCTCGACCAGTTTCCGGCTCTAAAGCCACCACCCGGTCGGCCGCTGGAAGGTACATTAAATCGTCAACCACAATCGGCGTGGCTTGAGAATTAGGCCCTCTCGTAGTCTCCTCAGCCGTCTCTGAGTCACGCTGAAGCCCATACCTCCAATGCCGTGTCATAGCACCCACGTTTTCCGGCGTTATTTCATCTAGCGGTGAATAGCCCGTTCCAGCCAGATCACCACGGTACATAGGCCAACCTATCCGTGTCCGCTGGATATCTTGCTCGGTTAGCGGGGCGCTACACTGCATGAGAAATAACGCGGAAGTGCCCACGATGAAACATTGCTCTCTCAGGCGCATCCCTTGTCCTCCCGTTCAAGACTGTGTGAAACCTGCATTGTATAAGGTATGCCGCAAGACTCTGCGCTAACGTATTCTTGGTCCACGTTGGTGGCCGACCATGAGAGAGAACGGTGCCATAAGGAAGGCGGCTCGCTCAGAACGAGGCCTGGCGGCGCAGAAACTAGACCCGAATCACATCGCCCATAATGGACAACGTGAACACCGCTCTCAGAAACTCAGTAACCTTCAAGAACAGGAAACCGCTCGTCGTCTGGCAATGGTTGAACACCGAGCGCGTTGAGCGTCATCGATACCCTCCGATACCTCGCGGTGGACCACGCGATACTCATCATTTGGTGGGTATCGTACTGCTCTGAAAGAGCCTGCCACGTTGTATCGGAGATAGTGGTATCGCGATACATTTCATTGGCTGCCGCAATCAAATTTAATTCGTTGGCATTCCAGCCAGACGCGTCCGCACCCTGAGCAATCCACAGCGGGTCGAGGCCGTGGTCACGTGCTCGACCTACACTTCCAACATGCTTTGCCCACTCGTAGACAGCCTGGGCGTTCCACCCAGTCCGTAAGATCAAAAGCTCGCGGTCGTGTGGTGTTAACCGTGACTTCTCTGGATCAAGCACAAATCTGTCATTTACATACCATTGTTCAGCGAGTGCTGGGTGGCGCTGAAGCGTTCGTGACACTCGTAAACCGTCGCCTTCAACCGGATCGATCCGCGGGACGCTAAGAGGTGGGTCTCGGTCCGGCACGACAAGTCGATAGCCGACGGACGTGGTGGGCAAACGCTCAGCCGTATCGTCATCGGGTTGAATACCCAACGCATTGAACAAGATTGCTTGTGCCGTGATCTCGGCAACGGTGACAACTGCGTCTGCGAGATTGTAGAGGTCATATTCCTCAGACAACCGATCCCAAGTCACGTCCGTGATTGATGAATTTCGAAAGAACTCATCAGTCATCCCGATGAGAGTTGCTTCAAATTCGCTCCACCCTTCATCAGGGCCTTGGGCAACTCGGAGCACTTCATCAGGAGTCAAACTGCTACGACTAGCGTATGTGGCCCAATGATTTTCACTCTGAGTCAACCACGCGGTACGGAGAATCAGCAGCGACCGGTGACGTGGTGAGAGGGTTGAACCCTCAGCAACATAAGTTAGAAATGGCAATACACGGTTGGCTAGCGCCGGGACCCTGACCAACGTCCGCAGTGCATTTCCAGGATTGCCGTCCGGCGCATACCGTTCAATGATCTCCCGTTGTTCAGCCGTCCACTCCGATTCTGAAAGAGGAGACACCCGTGCCACAGAGGACCGTTCTATCGTCAGAATGTTGCCAGGTGGGTCAACAAGTGCGTGAGCCGGTTCAATGCGAAGCAAGACACCATCATCCTCATCGGTTACAAGATAAAGGAAACCATCATGACCTTGTCGAACGTCACGAATCCTCTGCTTGAGCTCGGTGAGTAGCGACTCCCGTCCGATTTCTTGGCCCTGGCGATTGAAAACAATCCGTTCTAGATGTCCCGTATGCCGCATACGGCCGACCCGCATCGAGCCGACAAAGAGGTTGCCGTGCCACGCAGGAAAATGCTCGCCCGTATAGAAGGTCAACCCGGAGGGAGCGATCGATGGCCACCACAAGATTTCCGGGCTTTCAAACTCTTGGAGCCACGGGGTCTCGCTTACAGGAACACCCGAATACTCACGGCTATACGAAGCAATGGGCCATCCGTAGTTTGCACCGCTCTTGACGATGTTTGCTTCATCACCACCCTGTGGTCCGTGCTCGGTCGCCCAGAGGTCGCCGGTCTCGGGGTGAAAACTCAGACCGATTTGGTTGCGATGGCCTAACGAATAGATCTCCGGCAGGTAGGCTGTGTCGCCCACGAAGGGATTGTCGTCTGGCACCGTGCCGTCGTCGTTCAAACGTAGCAACTTCCCGAAATGCATCATCGGGTCTTGGGCATGCCCTCCGGTAGACGCAAACACATAGGCGCCTCCGACGGTCATAAAGAGCGTCCCGTCGGGTGCGAAGATCAATTTTGAGGCGGCCACACCACGGTCTACGCCATCCGCAACAAAGATGTCGCGAACCTCGGTCAATGCCCCCGCGTCGAGACGCCCCCTAGCCAAGGCCACCGTCGCACCACTCTCGCCGTCTCGCTCAACAGCCTTAGAGTAGGTCAGGTAGACGAGGCTATCGTCGTCTGGATGAACGGCGACGTCCATCAGACCCGCGCGTTGGACCTCCGCGAAGACATCGGGGACGCCGGGAATTGGACGCTCAAGGAGTTGCCCATTCCGAATCACACGCAGGGTCCCCTTGTCTCGCTCCGTTACCAAAATGTCCCCGTTCTGCCTGAACGCTATCCCCCAGGGATGGGAAAGGCCAGTGGCAACGGGCACCACTCGAATGCGACCAACATCCGCGGTGTGGAGAACAACAGGCTGGTCTGGCGCTGGAACCGCCGGGACGCCTTGCCGGTTCTGAGCCGATAAAAGATTTCCAAAAAGTGACAGTGTGATTACAGTCGCAACCAAAGCCCGACCAGCACAATCAAAATGACTCATAGGTCCTCCAGAAGGATTCCGTCAATCTACCGCAAAGGGCGAAAAAAGCCTAGCTCGAAGAAAATGAGTTTGCGGCTCGTCACTGAAGAGCGTTGATTACTCAGCACTGCAGCAAAGCAAGACGCATTACACATCGCCTGGATTTACTAGTGCGAACCGAGCGAAATTTCTGCGAATACAGCACCGGAAACACCTACCGAGGAACTGGCTTCCCACTCGAGTCAATTTCAGTCCAAATCGTTTCTACAGGTCCCATCCCCATGATTTGGACGACTACATCTTCATCCTTGGCACCATCGTAGTGACGGAAGGGTGCCGGGTGGTACATTAATCCGCCTTCCTTGATTGGAATCATCTTGTCGGCGTCGAACACGTCACCTTCGCCAGTCCACCAGGTTCCCTCCAAAACAGTAACCCATCGGTCCTGCGTGTGATAGTGAGGACAAGTATGTCGGCCCGCTGCGAATCGAATCCGTGTCACATACATCCCAGGATGCGATGCCGAACCAAATACCTGGCCAGCATCCACCGTCTCCCCAGGTTGCAACCGTAACTTGGCATTGTGAACAAGCGCCTCGTCCAACTCTTGTTGGGCAAGTCCTGCACCAGTGAACGGAAACAGGGTGACGAGACAGATGCTGCAAAGAACCCCAGTCAATCTCCGCACTCTCTTCATGCTCACCTCCAGATTGATTGCTCTATGGACATAGTTTCGTCGACGACGCACTTTGTGTCGATCAGGACTGCGTTCTTAGTGCCAAAAAAATAGCCCTGAACTTTTAAAGCTCAGGGCTGACGAATACTCCCGGCAGTGACCTACTCTCCCACATAGTCACCCATGCAGTACCATCGGCGGAAGAGGGCTTAACTGCCGTGTTCGGCATGGGAACGGGTGTTTCCCCTCTCCTATGACCACCGGGAAGACTGACACACTTAAAGTAACCGAACCTCGTACATGTGACGAGTGTTCGGCCACCCCTTAGACACACTCTATAGAACGCGTCTAAAGGAAAAATCTTTCAAAGAACATCCTCAAAATCCGGCTGATTTCCAACAACTGAACCCTCCACAAACGGTAGCTTTCCAACGCATTCAAAAGAAAATATGGTCAAGCCTCACGGCTGATTAGTACCAGTTAGCTAAAGCCCTCACAAGCCTTACACATCTGGCCTATCACCTGGTGGTCTTCCAGGAGCCTTCAGGAGCCGAAGCTCAGGGAGATCTCATCTTGGGGAGGGTTTCACGCTTAGATGCTTTCAGCGTTTCTCCCATCCGAACGTAGCTACCCAGCACTGCCGCTGGCGCGACAACTGGTACACTAGAGGTCCGTCCATCCCGGTCCTCTCGTACTAAGGACAGCCCCCCTCAAATCTCCTGCGCCCATGGTAGATAGGGACCGAACTGTCTCGCGACGTTCTAAACCC
>CEUS01099613.1_pt1 | contig 18286 bp, 15 predicted proteins | sample 427031 | NCBI WGS metagenome assembly CEUS01 (sample SAMEA2622837, study PRJEB7988) | marine metagenome | biome: marine biome (ENVO:00000447); feature: marine epipelagic mixed layer (ENVO:xxxxxxxxx); material: "saline water (ENVO:00002010), including plankton (ENVO:xxxxxxxx)" | depth 140 m | reverse complement strand
ACTAATTAAATTTAATTGTGTAAAAAGCACAAATGATGAGGCAATCAAAATAATTAGGTCTGGAAAAAAATATCAAGGAATTGTTATATCTAACTTTCAAACAAAAGGGAGGGGAACAATGGGTAAAAAATGGATTTCTTATAATGGAAACTTTTTTGTAAGTATATTTTTTGAACTCAAGAAATCTATGCCTAATTTTAAAGAATTTTCTTTAATTAATCCTGTGATTATAAAAAAACTATTAAACGAATATTCATCCCACGAAGTAAAAATTAAATGGCCAAATGATTTATTGATAAAAAATAGAAAAGTTTGTGGAATTTTACAGGAGTTAATTACATTTGAAAAAAAATTTTTTTTAATAATTGGAATTGGTATAAATACAATACGTTCACCCAAAAACACATCATACAAAGCCATATCTCTTCTAGAGTCTTCCGATAGATTGATAGACAATTCTGAAATTTTAAAAAATTTGAAAAAAAAATATGAGACTATTTTTTACAATTATAAATTCAATAAAAAACTTTTAAATAAATGAACTACTTAATTGGAGACATAGGAAATACAAACATAAAAATTTGTAAAGTAAATAAGAATTTTAGAGTAATAAATACTTATTTATTTGAAACAAAAAATTTTAATTTTGAAGGAGAATTAAAAAAAAAATTGAAAAAAATAACAAAAAAAAATACTAATAAAAATGTCCTTTTTTCAAGCGTTGTTCCAAAAGTTTATAAAAAGATTCAAAGAATTTTTAGAAAAAAAAAATTAAAAACTTTTGAAATAAAAAAATTCAATTTAAAAAAAATTATGCAATTTAAAGTAAAAAAATATTCTCAATTAGGGTCAGATAGAATAGCCAATGCAATTGGTGCGTACGATAAGTTTAAATCAAATTGTATTGTGATAGATTTTGGAACGGCAACTACTTTTGATGTTATTAAAAAAAAAGGTGGTTATGATGGAGGAGTTATAGCTCCGGGAATCAAACTTTCTATTGAAAATTTATTTTCATCCACAGCTCTTTTGCCAATGTTTAAACTAAAAAAGTATCCCAAAAACTACGGTAAAAACACAATAGAAGCTTTGAACTCAGGTTTTTTCTGGGGTTATGAAGGATTAATAAATAATATCATTAAAAAAATAATTAAAAAAAATGGTATAAATTTTAAAATAGTATTAACTGGTGGTTACTCTTATTTTTTTAAAAATCGGCTAGTTAAGAAGGCAGAAATTGAAAAAAATATAACTATGCATGGTCTTATAAAAATTTACAAAGATTTTCTGTTATGAAAAAAAAAGAATTAATTTTTTGTCCGCTTGGCGGTTCAGGAGAGATAGGAATGAACATGAATTTGTTTGCTTATGGTAACGAAAATAATCAGAAATGGATTATAGTTGATACAGGCGTAACTTTTGCAGATGATTCTATACCTGGCATTGATTTAATTTATCCTGATCCGGGATTTATAATTGATAAAAAAGATGATCTACTCGGGATTGTTCTTACCCATGCCCACGAAGATCATATCGGTGCTATTTCACATATTTGGCCAGATTTGAAATGCAATATTTACGCAACACCTTTTACAGCTGTTTTAATAAAAGAAAAGTTTAAAGAAAAAAAGATTGATATAACTTCAAGTTTAAAAATTGTAAAATTAAATGGAACCATTAAGCTCGGTCCATTTGATATAGAATTCGTCACTTTAACTCATTCTATTCTAGAACCGAATGGATTGAGTATCAAAACTCCAGCCGGAACAATATTACACACAGGAGATTGGAAGGTTGATCCAAATCCTTTAATTGGAGATAAAATCAATGAAAAAAAACTTAAAGAAATTGGGAATAGCAAAGTTCTAGCCATGATTTGTGATTCAACAAATATTTTTAGTCCGGGAAGGGCAGGGTCAGAATCAGATGTTAGGGAAAGTCTTTTAAAAATAATGTCCCTCAAATCTAAACGTATTGTAGTTACATCTTTTGCCTCAAACGTTGCAAGAATGGAGAGTGTTTTTTATTGTGCAGAAAAGATCAACAGGCAAGTTTCTTTGGTTGGCCGTTCAATGAATAGAATTTTTAAGGCAGCAAAACAATGTGGATATTTACAGAATATAAAAAATCCAGTAGACCCCAGGGAGGCTAAGAAATTTCCAAGAGAAAAAATCGTATATTTGTGTACCGGTAGTCAAGGAGAACCTATGGGCGCTTTAAAAAGAATTATAAAAGGGATTCATCCTGATGTTTTTTTGGAAAAAGATGATACTGTAATATTCTCTTCAAAAATAATTCCTGGTAATGAAAAAAAATTATATTCATTACACAATGATATTGTAAAACAGGATATAGATCTTGTAACTGAGGAAACGGATTTTGTACATGTGTCAGGCCATCCTAACAGGGAAGATTTAAAAGATATGTATAACTGGGTAAAACCTAATTCAATAATACCTGTACATGGAGAACATAGACATATGAACGAACACATAAGATTTGCAAAAGAAATGCAAATACCTCATGCTTTAAGAGTTGAAAATGGAGACATCATAAGAATTTTTCCGGGGAATAATCCCGAAATAATTGACAAAGCTCCATCTGGGAGAATGTATTTAGATGGAAATGTTGGTGTTGGGGAAAATTCTCAATCTATTAAGGAAAGACGAAATTTATCACAAAACGGATATTTAGAAATTACTCTCATATTAAGTAATAGCGGAAAGCTAAATAAACCGATAATATCCTACAGAGGTATACCAGAAAATGATTTTGATGAAAAAATTCTTTTTCAAATGGAAGATGAAATTTTTAATACATGTAGAACATTTTCAATGAAAAATAAGAATCAAGAAAAAAACTTAATTGAATCTGTAAAACAAAATTGTAGAAAAATCATTAAAGACAAAACTGGAAAAAAACCTTTCACCAATATAAATATCGCTAGACTATAATGTTATTATCAAAATTATTTATTCCTATAACAAAGGATTTGCCAGCAGAAGCAAAAATAAAATCACATCAACTCATGTTGAGAACTGGAATGATAAGACAATCTTCAGCAGGTATTTATTCATGGTTGCCTTTGGGTTTCAAAATTATGAAAAAAATTGAGAAAATTGTCAGAGAGGAACAAAATAATATTGGAGCTCAGGAAATGTTGATGCCAACCATACAACCTGCAGATATATGGAAGGAGAGTGGCCGATATGATGATTATGGAGAAGAAATGCTTCGAATATCCGACAGACAGAAAAGAGAAATGCTTTATGGACCAACAAATGAGGAACAAATTACAGAGATATTTAGGTCTAGTGTAAAATCATACAAATTGTTGCCGCAAATTTTTTATCACATACAGTGGAAATTTAGAGACGAATTAAGACCTAGGTTTGGCGTAATGAGATGTAGAGAGTTTTATATGAAAGATGCTTACTCATTTGATTTAAGTGAAAATGATTCAGTTTTGTCATACAACAAAATGTTTTGTGCATATTTAAAAACTTTTCAACGTTTAGGTTTAAAGTCTATACCTATGAAAGCAGATACCGGGCCTATAGGAGGTGATCTTTCTCATGAGTTTGTAATTTTAGCAGATACTGGAGAGAGCAAGATTTTTGCAGACAAAAGAATATTTGATGTTCCAATAGATGAATACAAAAATAATGAATCATCATTAAAGAAAATGAGAAATGATTTTTCTAAATTTTATGCAGTGACAGATGACAAATTTAAATCAGAAGATTTTGATAAAAATGTAAAAAAGGGAGATCAAATACAAACAAAAGGCATTGAAGTTGGACATATATTTTATTTTGGCGATAAGTATTCCAAACCAATGAAATGCTCTGTTGATGCCAAGGACGGAAAAAAAATTTTTGTTAAAATGGGCTCATATGGAATTGGTGTTTCTAGGCTAGTAGGAGCTATAATTGAAGCAAAATATTTAAATGAAAAAATGAAATGGCCAAAATCAGTATCACCTTTTGATGTTGTAATTATTCCTTCGATTAATAAAAATGATAGTTCAAATCTTGATAGAGCGAAGAAAGTTTATGAGGAATTAAAAAGCAAAGGGATTGATGTATTGTTAGATGATGTTGAGGAAAACATTTCAAATAAGTTTAAAAAGCATGATCTTCTTGGAATCCCTTTCCAAATTATTGTTGGCTCGAAAACAACAAAAGATCAGTTTGAATTTAAAGAGATAGACCAAGATTCTCAAATGTTGAATCTAAGTAAAATTGTTAAACTTTTGAAAAATTAAATTGTTTACCACTGTAGAAAAATTAATAACAGCGAGAAACCTAAGACCTAAAAAAAAGGAAGGTTTTTTAAAAGTTATTTCAATTTTTTCTTTTCTAGGAATAATGCTTGGTGTGGCAACTTTAATCATTGTTATGTCAGTAATGAATGGTTTTAGAACGGAACTTACTGAAAAAATTTTAGGTTTTAACTCTCACATAACTATAAAACCCTACAGCACCAACATTACAGAAGAATTTTATTCTGAACTTCAAGAAAAATATAAAGACACTAAAATTATCAAGACACTCAATGGTGAAGCTGTTGTGATGAGAAGTGATTCTGCTAAAGGCGTTTTAATAAGAGGCATAGACTCTGAAAAAATAGAAAAAATAGATTTTTTTAAAAAAAATATTATTGATGGTGAACTGTCCAATTTCGTAAACGGAACAATAGTTTTAGGAAAACATCTTGCTATAGAATTAGGTGTAGTTGTTGGAGATAAAATTAACATTATGTCATCCTCTTCAGTTTCAACACCTCTTGGTGCAATACCAAAACAATCTTCTTATAAAATTGCTGCAGTCTTTAGTAGTGGCCTGTATGAATTTGACAGAAATGTTGCGTTTTTTAATTTAGAAGACTCGCTATCTTTTTTTGAAAAAACAGTCGATGATATAAGTCTAGAAATTTTTTTAAAAAATCCATTGAAAGCAGACAAATATAAAAAAGAAATACAGAGTAAAAATCCTAATTTCTATGTTAACTCATGGTCAGACCTTAATAAATCTTTTTTCTCAGCTTTAAAAGTAGAAAGAAATGTAATGTTTTTGATATTAACTTTAATTATTATTGTTGCTGCGTTTAATATTATTTCTGGACTTACAATTCTTATAAAAAATAAAACAAAAGAAATAGCTATTTTAAAATCATTGGGATTATCAAAAAAATCAATTGTTAAATCTTTTTTTTTAACAGGATTTCTAATAGGTTTTTTTGCTACTATTGCTGGAATAATTTTTGGAGTTATATTTTCAATATACATAGAAGAAATTAGACAATTTTTATCATTTACTTTTAATTTACAAATTTTTCCAGAAGACGTTTATTTTCTAAATGAAATGCCAAGTGAAATAAGTTCAGAATCTATATTATTAATATCAATTTTTTCTATTGTGATCACAGCATTAGCTTCATTATTTCCTTCTCTAGCAGTAACCAAAATCGAACCAATTAAGGCTTTAAAATATGAATAAGTTTTTGATTGAAGTAAAAAAATTATCCAAGCAATTTGAAAATAATAATTCAGTAATAAAAGTTTTAGAAGACGTAAACTTAAATTTAGAGTCCGGAAAAGTTATTGCTCTAGTTGGACCATCAGGCTCTGGTAAATCTACTTTTTTACATTTACTTGCTTTGTTAGACAAGCCAACAAAAGGAAAAATATCTATATTGGGAAATTCTACTTCAGATTTATCTGAAAATAAAAAAAATCAGATGATTAGAGATTATGTTTCCATTATATTTCAGAACAATAATCTATTATCGGACTTTACAGCTTTAGAAAATGTAGCAATACCACTGATAATCAGAAATAAGAGTTATAGCTTTGCTTTAAAAAAAGCAGAAAAATTTTTAAAAGAAGTTAATTTAAGCCATAGATTAAATCATTTCCCTTCAGATTTATCCGGAGGTGAACAACAAAGAGTTGCAATAGCAAGATCTTTAATAGCTGAAACAAAAATTATACTGGCAGACGAACCAACCGGAAACTTAGATTCTAAAAACTCACAAGAGGTTTTTTCATATTTTTTAAAACTAAAAGAAAAAAATAAAATAATTTTAATTGCAACTCACAATAGAGAATTGGCAAAAAAAGCTGATTATACTTTAAGCTTAAGCGATGGTAATATAAAAAGAGTAAATGCTTAATGGTAAGGCTCAGTTCACAAATTTTAAAATACATACTCAATATTCTGTATGTGAAGGTGCAATTAAAATTGAAGAATTAGCCGATTATTGTAAAGAAAATAAAATTCCAGCTATTGGATTAAGCGACAACCTTAATCTTTGCGGTGCGCTTGAGTTTTCTGAAACAATTAGCAAAGTGGGAACTCAGCCCATTATTGGGACACAAATAAATTTTGAATTTTCTAACTCCATTGGGAAATTACCAATTTTTGCCAAAACAGAGTTGGGATACAAGAGCTTGGTTAAATTGTCTTCCAAAAGCTTTTTAGAGTCTAAAGAAAAAGAGATTCCCTATTGTTCTGTGGACGACCTGTTAATAAGCAAAGATATTATTGTGCTAAGTGGTGGTATGGACTCTCTTTTTTCAGCTTTGCTTAAAAAAAACAAAATTAAAGAAATCGAACAACTTGCTCTTAAACTAAAAAGTGCTTTTTCTGATTCATTATATTTAGAAATACAAAGACATAATGAAGAGGGTGAAAAAAGACTTGAAAATTTATTTTTAGAATTATCAAAAAAAACTAAAATTCCATTAATCGCATCACAGGAAATTTTCTATATTAATAAGGATATGTATGAGGCTCATGATGCCCTTTTATGTATAGGCGAAAAGACTTATATAGATGAAAAAAATAGAAAAAAATATTCAAATCAGCATTACATAAAATCTTTTGAAGAAATAAAAAAGCTATATGCAGATATACCAGAGGCACTTGAAAACAATTTTAATTTTCCTTATCGATTTAGCTATAAGTTAAAAAAATCTTCTCCTGTCCTTCCATCTTTAAAAATTTCAGATAATCGAACTGAGAACGAAGAGCTTCTACTTCAATCTAAAGAAGGTTTAAAAAATAGATTGACCAACTTTGTTTTTAAAAAAAATCATTCGGGTAATAAGAAAGAAATTCAAAAAAAATATGCTGAAAGACTATCTCATGAACTAAGTATAATTAATAAAATGAATTACTCTGGTTATTTTTTAATTGTTTCTGACTATATAAAATGGGCAAAAACAAATAATATACCAGTCGGTCCCGGAAGAGGATCTGGTGCGGGCTCTTTAGTCGCCTATTGTTTAGATATTACAGATCTGGATCCAATAGAATTTGGTCTTATTTTTGAAAGATTTTTAAATCCAGATAGAATTTCCATGCCAGATTTTGACATAGATTTTTGTGAAGAAAAAAGAGATCAAGTATTCAAATATTTAAAATCTAAATACAAAAATGGTGTTGCTCATATAATAACCTTCGGAAAATTAAAAGCTAGAATGGCTCTAAGAGACATTGGCAGAGTATTAGGAATGCCTTACGGACATGTTGATAGAATTTGTAAAATGATTCCATTTGATCCTTCTCGACCTTTAAGTTTACAAGAGTCTATTGCGAGAGAACCCAGATTCAAAGAAGAGGAAAAAAACAACCCAAAGGTAAAAAAATTAATTGAGCTTTCTCTAAAGTTAGAAGGTTTGAATAGAAATCTAGCTACACATGCCGCTGGCGTTGTTATTGCAGGAGAAGAATTGCCTGAACAGGTTCCTTTATATAAAGACAACAGTTCAGATTTGCTTTTGCCTTCAACACAATTTGATATGCATTCCTCAGAAAGTGCTGGTTTAGTAAAATTCGATATACTTGGTCTAAACACATTAACTTTGATCAATAAAACAATTCAAATATTGAAAACCAAAAAAATTGAAATGAATATCAGCAAAATTCCTTTAGACGACAAAAAAATATTTGAGATGTTGTCTACTGGTGAAACAACTGGTTTGTTCCAACTCGAAAGTTCTGGGGTAAGATCTGCCTTAAAACAAATGAAACCAAATAAATTTGAAGATATAATTGCTCTTGTAGCACTTTATAGACCTGGTCCAATGAATAATATTCCAATTTATAACGATTGTAAAAACGGTTTAAAAAAACCGGATTATATTCATGAAAGTTTAGAAAAAATTTTAAAACCAACATATGGAATAATTATATATCAAGAACAAGTGATGCAGATAGCCCAGACTTTGGCAGGATTCACTCCTGGCGAAGCTGACATTTTAAGAAAGGCTATGGGAAAAAAGAAAAGAAAGGAATTAGAAAAACAGGAAGAGAAGTTTATTAAGGGAGCAGAAAAAAATAATATAGGCAAGGATATTGCCTCCTTTATATTTCAAAAGATTAAACCATTTGCTGAGTACGGTTTTAACAAAAGCCATGCCGCAGCATATGCTTTAATTGCTTATCAGACAGCGTATCTTAAAAAATATTATCCAGAAGATTTTATCGCAGCTACAATGTCAACAGAATTATCCAACACCGATAAATTGAGAGAATTTGTTGAAGAGCTAAAAAGATTAAAAATTGATATCATAAGACCAAATATCAATAAATGCTTTGCCGACTTTAAACCAGAAACAAATAAGATTTACTATGCTTTGTCTGGAATTAAAAGTGTAGGGCGTGAAGCAATATCTAATGTTGTTAAGGAAAGAGAAAAAAATGGTCCGTTTAAATCGGTTAATGATTTTGTAAATAGAGTAAATTCTAAAGACATTAACAAACTGCAATTAGAAGGACTAGCAAAGTCTGGTGCGTTTGATGATTTAGAGGTTAATAGGCATTCCCTATTAAATTCTATACCTAAATTAATACAGATAAACAAAAGTATTTCTGAAGAAAAACTTAGCAATCAAAACAGTCTTTTTTCAAAAAATTCTAAAGAAGACGATATAATTTTTTCATTAGAGAAAGTTCAGCCTTGGTCTAAAAACGAAACACTTATGAATGAATTTCATTCAATTGGATTTTACATGTCAGATCATCCATTAAAAGCTTACGAAGATTATTTTGAAGAAACGAAGATTTTTTCATTTAATGATTTTGTGAATAGCTCAGAAAGCAACTGTTATGTGGCTGGGACTATAATGTCTATTCAAGAAAAGAAAAGTTCAAAAGGAACGCCTTTCGCTGTAATTAAATTCACGGATCTTAAAAGTGAATTTGAGTTATTTTTGTTTTCAGATTTGTTAACTTCAAATAGAGAAAAATTAAAAGCTGCGAATTCTTTTGTGCTTTCGCTCCAAAAAGATTCTATTGCTGGAGCGAAAGTTACAAGAAGAATAAATATAAAAAATATAGTTCCCCTAGAGAATTTTGTTAAAAAATCTTACGATAATGTTGTCATAGAAATAAATGGCAAATCAAATCTAGATGAACTACAAAACATTTTGGGAGAAAATGGAAATACAAAAATTCAGATTAAAGTGAACAGGGATTCTAAAATTTATGTTTTTTCTCTAAAAAACCCTAGAAAGTTTAACTTTAGTACATTTAAAAACATTAGAAGCAAAGAATACGTCAAAAAAATAAGTTTTTAATAACTTGATTTTTTTTTAAATAGATTATAAGTACTAGCTGATTTCGCACACAGCACAGGGCAAATGCCCACCGGTCCGAAAGGAAAGCTGTGGAGGTTAAACCGGAAAAAAATATGAACATACCAAGTATATCAATAAAAGAGTTATTAGAGGCTGGAGTACATTTAGGACACAAAACCCTAAGGTGGAATCCAAGAATGAAAAAATTCATTTATGGAGAAAAAAACTCAATTCACATTATTGATTTAACTCAGACAGTTGTGCTGCTTAAAAGTGCTATGAAAGAGGTACACAAGTGTATAGCAAGCGGTGGAAAAATTTTAATTGTCTCAACAAAGAAACAAGCTTCTGAAACTATTTTAAAATTAGCAAATGAAACCGGACAATTTTATGTAAATTATAGATGGCTTGGCGGAATGTTAACAAATTGGAAGACTATACAAAATTCAATTAAGAGATTAAAAAAATTAGAAGAAGATTTATCCAAAGAAGATACAGGTTTTACAAAAAAAGAAATACTCAAACTTGGAAAGGAAAAAGATAAACTAAAAAGATCATTAGGCGGAATTTCAAGCATGAACAAAGTCCCTGAGATGATTTTTATAATTGATACAAACATGGAATCTCTTGCTGTTAAAGAGGCAATAAAATTAAAAATACCTATTGTTGCAATTTTAGATTCTAATTCTGATCCTACTGGCATTAATTTTCCAATTCCAGGTAATGACGACGCAAGAAGATCTATAGATCTTTATTGTGAGCTTTTACAAAAAACTATTCTAGATGCAAAAAAATATATTGCCAAAAAACAAATAAACGAAAATGAAAAAACAAATAAAAATGGACTAGAAAAGAAAGAAAAGACAAATCAAAAACAAAAAATCTCCCCCAAAAAAAAAGACAATAAATAATTTTTCAAAAAATGTCTGATAAAAAAATTTTAGAAAATATAAAAAAACTTAGAGAAATTACCGGAGTTGGATTCTCAGACTGCAAGTTGGCTATAACAGAAAATAATGGCGATATAGATAAATCCATAGAATATTTAAGAAAAAAAGGAATAGCAAAAGCCTCTAAAAAAATGAGTCGTGTTGCTGCTGATGGACTGGTATTATTGAATCAGAAAAATTCTATCATATCAGCTATAGAAATAAACAGTGAAACAGACTTTGTTGCAAAAAATAAAGATTTTATTTCTTTCTGCAAAGAAATCTCTGAACTAAACTTAGAAAACAAGGGAGATTTGAATTTGTTAAAATCCTCAAAAATGAAAAATGGAAAAAGTGTAGATGAAAATTTAATTAGCCTTATATCAAAAATAGGAGAAAAAATAACAATAAGAAGAAGTAAGTATTTCGATGATAAAGGATTAAATTTTGGCTATGTTCATAATTCGGTAGAAAAGAATATTGGAAAGGTATTGTCGGTAGTTAAATTGGATAAAAACACTAAAAAAGATTTATCAGAAATAGGTAATAAACTTGCTATGCATGTTGCTGCCCAATCGCCGATTGCTATTGACGAAAGCGGTATAAAGAAAGAAATTTTGGATAAAGAACTTGAAATTATTAAAGAAGAATTGAAAAATAGTGGAAAAAAAACAGAAATGATTGATAAAATTGCAATGGGTAAGATTAAGAAATTTATATCAGACAACACATTGTTAAATCAGATTTGGATAATGGATACAAAAATGAAGGTAAGTCAGGTGCTTAAAAATTATTCAGACAAGGAAGAAATTAGAGTAATAGATTTTATTAGATTCAAGGTTGGGGAGGGAATTTAATTATGAGCACTTTTAACAAAAATGATATTTCTCAAAAAATGAACAAAACAATTGCTTCATTTAAAAAAGATTTGGGTGCTTTAAGAACAGGAAGAGCTAATCCAGCAATGTTAGACTTGATCAGAGTAGATGTCTACGGACAAAAGATGCCAATAAATCAACTAGCCACAATTACTGTGCCCGAACCCAGAACTATATCTATTCAGGTTTGGGATAAGAACAATGTTAAATTAGTAGATTCAGAAATACAAAAATCAAATCTTGGAGTGAATCCCCAAGTAGATGGCCAGATAGTAAGAATTCATATACCCCAATTGACAGAAGAAAGAAGAAAAGAATTAACTAAAGTTTTAAAAAACTTAGGGGAAAAAGGAAAAGTTTCTATCAGAAATATAAGAAGAGAGTGCAATGATAGTATAAAACAATTGCTTAAAGAAAAAAAAATTAGTGAAGATGAAAGTTCGGGTTATGAAAAGGAAGTACAAAAAAGCACTGATGACAATATAGCCCTAATAGATAAGATATTATCGGACAAAGAAAAAGAAATTCTTACTTTATGAACAAGGTTAACCATATCGCCATTATTATGGATGGTAATGGACGATGGGGTAAAAAGAAAAGAAAAACAAGAAATTTTGGACATTTAAACGGAGTACGGGTAATTGAAAAACTTGTAAAGGATTCAATTAAGATAAAAATCCCCATTTTAACTTTTTATACATTTTCAACAGAAAATTGGAAAAGACCCAAGAAAGAAATAAATTTTTTATTTAACTTGATAGAGCACTACTTTATTAAAGAGATAGATAATTTAGTTAAAAACGGTGTAAAGATTAATATTATAGGCAATATTAAACTTCTTCCTCAAAAAATCAGATTGCGACTAATAGAATCTATGAGAAGAACAAAAAAATGTAAAAAAATTTTAGTAAATCTAGCCATAAACTATGGATCCAAGGATGAAATATTAAGTGCATTAAAAAAAATCAGACGAAAAAGCAAACCTATATCAACTAAAAATCTTGAAAAATATTTATATACATCTGGTTTGCCAAATCCAGACATTTTAATAAGAACAGGCGGAAAAAAAAGATTAAGCAACTTTTTGTTATGGCAATTAGCGTATTCAGAGATATATTTTAGCAATAAGCTTTGGCCAGATTTTACAGTTGCAGATTACCACAAAATAATTAATGACTATAAAAAAGTAAAAAGAAATTTTGGAAATATATGACAAATTTAGACAAGAGGATTTTAACTTCACTAGTAGCGTTGCCTTTATCAATTTATCTTCTTATTATTGGAGGAACTCCACTTGCTTTTTTTTTAATCTTTATTCTTTTTATTGGAATGCATGAGCTATTTACTGTATTCAAAAGAGTATCTACTAAAATATATTTATCTTTATTATTAATTCTATCTATTTACTCGATTTATTTTTTGTCAAATGAAAATTTAACATCCAAATATATTTTGTTTTTTGCTATTGCGGTTTCTATAAGTTCAGATATTGGAGGATATGTTTTTGGAAAAACATTTAAGTGGAAAAAATTAACAAAAATAAGTCCTAACAAAACTATATCTGGAGTTTTTGGATCTTACTTTTTTTCACTTATTTGTCTTTATGTATTTAATAAATATGCTTTAGAAACCATATCTTCTAATCTTAACGTCAGCCTTTTTTTTGAAATAAATGAAATTTTATTAACTGTGATTTTCTCTACTGTGACTCAACTTGGCGATTTAACGGTTTCTTATTTTAAAAGATTAGATAAAATTAAAGATACAGGTAAAATTTTACCGGGTCATGGAGGGATCTTTGACCGTATTGATGGTCTAATGTTTGTAGTAATATTGTCTTTATTTTTATATCATTATCATTTTCTATTCACATGAAGAAAAAAATTGCAATTTTAGGATCAACAGGTTCTATTGGCCAATCATCTTTAGAAGTTTTAAGAAGCAACATTAGACAATTTGAAATCATTTTATTGTCAGCGAACTCCAATTATTCTCTTATTAAAAAACAAATAAAAAGATACAAACCAAAGTACTTTATTGTGAACGATGCAATTGTCTTTAGAAATATTTTAAAGAAACACAACAACAGAAGAACCAAAGTATATAATAAATTTTCAGACATTCCTTCAAAAATCAAATTTGATATAACTATTTCCGCAATAGTAGGTATAGCTGGCCTTGAACCAACAATAAATTTTATAAAGAAAAGTAAAAAAGTTTTGCTCGCAAATAAAGAAAGCATTATCTGTGGTTGGCATATTTTAAAAAAAGTTTCTGAAAAAAATAAAACAAAAATAATCCCCATTGATTCAGAACATTTTTCTATTTTCGAATTAACAAAAAACTATCAAAACAGTGATATTAAAAAAATATACATAACCGCATCGGGAGGACCATTTTTAAAAAAACCTTTAAGATATTTTAAAAATATTAAAGCTAATGATGCAGCAAAACATCCAAAATGGAAAATGGGAAAGAAGATTTCAATCGATTCTTCTAATCTTATGAATAAAGTTTTGGAACTTATAGAAGCTTATAAATTTTTTCCATTTGATCGAAAAAAATATGAGATACTTATTCATCCACAATCACTAATACACGCAATAGTATTATTCAATAACGGCCAGATAAAATTTCTTTATCATGAAACTGACATGAAGATTCCAATAGCGAATGCCATATATGATAACAAAATTAATATTAAAACGTTGATAAAAAAAGAAGGTAATTTTTTAAAAAATTTAAAATACTTAAAATTTGAAAAAGTTGATAAAAAAAAATTTCCAATTGTTACACTTTTAAAAAACAAGACTCATAAAAATTCCGGCTCAATAATTCTTAATGCTAGCAATGAAATATTGGTTGAAAGCTTCATAAGAAACAAAATATCTTTTAACGCAATCTATCAGTGCCTAAAGCAACTTTTTAAGGATAGAGATTTTAGTAAATATGCTATAAAAAAGACTCCAAATATTAAGGAGATTTATAAAATTGACAAATGGGCAAGGAAGAAAACTATCGAAATAATTGGTAAAAAACCATGAAAAAAACTTTCTACAAATTTTTCTTATTTTTAATCCTGACTTTTTTACCTTTTAATCTTCAAGCTGAGATTTTAAAGAAAGTTGAAGTTTATGGTAATGAAAGAATCGTTAAAGAAACAATTATTGTGTACGGAGATATAAAAGAGAACAAAGATTATACTCAAGAAGACATAGACAATATAGTTAAAAATCTTTATGAAACAAAGTTTTTTTCAAGTGTTTCAATTAACTTTTCAAATGGAGTTTTGAAGATCACAGTTGTTGAGAATCCCATTATAAATTCAATTCTTATTCAAGGCGAGCCCACTAAAAAATACGTAACAGCAATATTGGAATTATTATCTTTAAAAGAAAAAGCTTCTTATATTAAGAGCGAAGTAAAAAGAGATTTAGAAATAATTAAAAGTTTTTATAAATCTCTTGGTTACTATTCACCAGAAGTGGACGCCAGAATTCAAGAGGTAGAAGGTGGGAAGAACTTACTTAATCTGGTTTTTGCAGTAGATAGAGGAAAAAGAGAAAAAATTTCAAAAATTTATTTTATTGGAGATAAGAAAGTAAAAACCAAAAGACTAAGAGACGTTATTGCTTCCGAAGAAGCAAGATTTTGGAAAGTTATATCAAACAATGTATATTTAAATAGTGATAGAATCGAATTAGATAAAAGATTGTTAAAGAGATATTATTTAGGAAAAGGTTATTATGATGTTCAAATTTTATCTAGCAATGTTTTTCTTAAAGAGAAAGAGGGTATTGAATTAACATTCAGCATTAATGCTGGAAAAAGATATAGAATTAAAAAGCTTTCAACAGACATACAGCCTGTTTTTGACAAGTCAATTTTTAAGCCTTTACAATCTGATTTTAAAAAATATGCCGGAGAATATTATTCTCCTTTTAAAGTTACCAAAATTTTAGAAAATATTGATGAAATTATTGATGAAAATGAACTTCAATTTGTTCAACACTCTGTTTCAGAAACCATTGATGGAGATTTTATTGATATAGAATTTAAAATATACGAAGGTAGAAAAGTTCAAATTGAAAGAGTTAACATAATAGGTAATACGGTAACAAATGACTCGGTTATTAGGTCTGAACTTCTTTTAGATGAAGGAGATCCATTTAGTAATATTAAATTAGAAAAATCTATTTCAAATCTTAAAGCAAGAGGACTTTTTAAAACTGTTAAAAAAAGATTACTTGATGGATCGTCAAAAGATTTAAAAGTAATGGAGATAGTAGTTGAAGAAAAGCCCACAGGTGAAATTTCTGCAGGCGCTGGAACAGGTACTGATGGGACCACTTTTTCATTTGCTTTAAAAGAAAACAACTATTTAGGAAAAGGTTTAACCGTAGATTCGTCTCTAGAATTAACAGAACATTCTATTAGAGGAGGCGTAGAAGTTGTTAATCCAAATTATAATTACACAGGCAACTCAGTGAATTCTAATATATTTAGCAAGAAAACAGACAATCCAGATTCTGGTTTTGAAAATACATTAACTTCACTTGGTATTGGTACTAGGTTTGAACAGTACAAGAATGTTTATTTAGGATCACATATAGAGTTAGCTTTTGATGATGTAAAAGTAGATTCTACTGCATCTAGTGCTTTAAAAAAACAAGAGGGAAGTTTTACCGATCTTACTTTTTCTTATGGTGTAGACAAGGATACTCGTGATAGACGTTTTATGCCAACAAGTGGTTCTATAACCACTTTTTCACAGGGTTTACCAATTTATTCAGAAGAGCAAGCGTCTATCTTCAATAGATTTTCATTAAGTAAATACCATGGATTTAGTGACGATGTTATCGGAGCTATTAAATTTTATGCTGCCGGTGTTACAGCTTTAGAAGATGATGTGAGATTAAGCAAAAGATTACATGTACCTTCAAGAAGATTAAGGGGATTTGAAAGTAAAAAAATTGGTCCAAAAGATGGAGTCGACTATGTTGGTGGTAACTACGCAGCTGCATTAAATTTTGAAGCAGCATTACCAAATCTTCTCCCAGAAACTACACAGACTGATATTGCAGTATTTTTTGATGCCGCAAATCTTTGGCATGCAGATTATGATTCTAGCGTTGGACAATCTAGTAAAATTAGAAGTTCAGTTGGTGTTGCTACAAATATGTATACATTAGTTGGGCCACTTAATTTTGTTTTTGCAAAACCTTTAACAAAGGTTGACAGTGACTCTACACAAACATTCAAATTTGAAATTGGAACATCATTTTAGAGCAATGAAATATATTAGAATTTTTATTTTTACTTTTTTTATTTTGAACTTTTATAATTTTGCTTCATCAGCTGAAGTTTATTTTGTAGATATAAAAAAAATTCTTAATGAAAGTAAAGCTGGAAAAGAAGCACAGAGTTTTCTTAAGAAAAAGTTTGAAAACGAAAATAAAAAATTTGAAAAAGAAGGTACGGCTTTAAAAAAAGAAGAATCCGATCTTATTGCAAAAAAGAAAATTGTTACTCCAGAGGAGTACAAGAAGAAATTAACTGCTCTTAGAACGAAAAGCGTAAATTATCAGAAAAAAAAGAGAGAAGCATCAAATGAATGGTTAAAGAAAAAAAACGAGGCAAGAGTTAAACTTGTAAATGCTTTAAATCCAATTTTGCAAAAATATATGAAGGAAAATAATATAGAGATGATAGTTGATAAAAAATATGTACTTTTAGCAAATTCAAATTTTGAACTAACTGATAAAATTTTAAAAATCTTAGATAAAGAATTAAAATCTATTAACTTAAATTAAGTTTTAATGTCAGAAATATCTTTTTTTGTACCTAAAGGACCGTTTTATCTTAACGATTTATCTAGTGAAATTTCTGATAAAAATAGCAAGTTAAAAATATCAGATATAAAAACTCTTGATAGAGCTACAAAGAAAGATATAACTTTTTTTAATTCTATTGACTACAAATCTAATGCAAAAAAAACAAAAGCTGCAGCATGTGTGACAACAAAGAATTTAGAACAGTATCTACCAGAAGGATGTATAAAAATTTTGGTTAAAAATGTACTATTTTCAACAGCAAAAATTTCAAAGAAATTCTATCCTGACGCAGATTTGGATTATACTGACAAATCTCTTGTAGATTCAAAAAAAATTTCCTCAAAATTTTCATCTGTCACATTTGGTAAGAATATTTTCATTGGAAAAAAAGTTAAAATAGGATCTAAGACCTCAATAGGAAGCAATACTATTATAGAACACGATGTGCAAATTGGTAAAAATTGCTTAATAGGTTCTAATGTTACGATTAAAAATTCGATAATTGGGAATGATGTTGTGATACAGGATGGTTGTAAAGTTGGTGTAAAAGGTTTTGGTTTTATTCCTATAAAGGATAAAAATTTTAGATTTCCTCATATTGGAAAAGTAATTTTAAAGGATAATGTCGAATTAGGAGCAAATTGTACAATAGACAGAGGATCAATTGGAGACACCATCATAGGAGAAAACAGCTTTCTAGATAACCAAGTTCATATGGCGCACAATGTTAAACTTGGAAAAAATTGTATGATAGCGGGACAAGTAGGTTTTGCAGGGAGTTCAACAATTGGAGACAATGTTTCAATTGGAGGTCAGGCAGGAGTTTCTGGGCATTTAAGAATTGGAAACAATGTTAAAATTGGTGGAGGTAGTGGAGTCGTTAAAAATATTCCGGATAATACAACAGTAATGGGTTATCCAGCCGTTCCCTTAAAAGAATTTTTAAAAAAGGAAAAAAATAATGACTAACAGTATAAACAAAGAAGAAATTCAAAAACTTCTTCCACATAGGGAACCAATGCTTTTAATTGAAAAATTAATTAATATAGTTCCTTTAAA
>CEUS01023852.1_pt1 | contig 18299 bp, 17 predicted proteins | sample 427031 | NCBI WGS metagenome assembly CEUS01 (sample SAMEA2622837, study PRJEB7988) | marine metagenome | biome: marine biome (ENVO:00000447); feature: marine epipelagic mixed layer (ENVO:xxxxxxxxx); material: "saline water (ENVO:00002010), including plankton (ENVO:xxxxxxxx)" | depth 140 m | reverse complement strand
CCCTGCAGAATCAATTTCTCCGGGGTCTTTTTATTTTCCTGCTCTTTTCGTACTTAAAGAACAAGTTGCAGCTGTCCTTACTAAGTATGTACATGTTGGTATCGATTTACATCCACATCAAAATATCCGTTTATATCCTGAAACATTATTAGGTGCGATTTATTTGCATTTTACCTTGGCTATTCTTGGTGGTGCTGAAAAACAAGCGTTATGTGAGAATACATTTTGTAAATATGGTCGTTTTTTTATTAAGAAGCGTAGAGACCAAAGGTTTTGTTCTAAGATGTGTCGTGAGCAGGCTTTTTATTATTCTTCTAAGTCCAAGGGGGTTGTGACTATGTAGTTTTTTTTATCATATTTAGTTTTATCATTAATTTTATTTGGAGGATTAAATGCGTTTTTCTTTGCTCCCAAAACAGACTATTTTCTTTGATTTATTACAGGAAAGTTCAGCTAATCTAAAAGAAGCTGCAGCAAAACTATTAGATCTTATGGAAAACTATGAAAATGTAGAACAAAAGGTATCTGTAATTAAAGAAATAGAAACAAATGGTGATCAGATTATTTACCGTATTATGACTGAACTTCATAATGCATTTATCACACCTATAGATAGAGAAGATCTAGCTATACTTGCTGATAGACTTGATGATGTAGTAGATTCTATTGAAGAGGCAGCTCGCTATATGATTGAGTATAGTATTGAGAAGCCTACTGCCAATGCCAAGCACCTCTCTCTTATAATAACATTTTGTGCAGATGCTATTGATCAATCTATGAAATTGTTACAAGGAGGTTCTAAGAAGTTTGTTGAACTTCTTCCCTTAAAAGAAAGATTGAATAATCTAGAAGATGAAGCAGATCGTATTACTAGCCAAGCTACTGCAGATCTCTTTAAGTCGTATCAGCCGATCGATATCATAAAGTGGAAAGAGGTTTATGCTCAACTAGAGGGGGCTACGGATAGATGTGAGGAAATTGCTGTAATACTCGAAGGTATAGTGATAAAGCATGGATAATATTGATACGATACTGTTTTTTGTTGCTGTTGGTTTAGCTCTTAGTTATGCATTTGCTAATGGACTCAATGATGCTGCTAACGCGTTGGCTACTGTTGTAGGAACACGCGTTCTTTCTCCAGCTGCTGCCGTGATTTTAGGTGGTAGTATGAACTTAGTAGGAGCAGTTACAGGAACAGCAGTTGCCAAAACTATAGGTAAAGGAATAGTAGATCCTAATTACATGACTCAGGCTGCAGTAATTGCAGCTATTCTGGCTGCAGTAGTTTGGGTTGTTTTTGCTACACGATTTGGTTTCCCTGTTAGTGTAAGTCACTCTTTAGTAGCTGGAGTTATGGGTGCTGGCATAGCAACGGCTGGATTTTCTAGAATTAATGATACTGTAGTAATTAAGGTAATATTGGCATTGGGATTTTCTCCCATATTAGGATTTACAGCAGCTTTTGTATTAATGTTAATATTATATTGGCTGTTTCGGAATTGGAATCTTTCTAATGCGAATAAATTATTCAGCAAACTTCAAATACTATCAGCAGCTTTCCTTTCTTATAGTCATGGTAAGAACGATGCTCAAAATGCAATAGGTATAATGGCTCTTGGTTGGGCTGTGTATTCTTCTCAGGATGTAATTGTACTACCATGGATGCAGATATCTTGTGGACTAGCAATTGGAGTAGGAACAGCTTTAGGTGGATGGAGGGTGATAAATACACTGGGATCAAGAGTAACTAAGCTAAATCCAGCCAGTGGATTTATAGCAAACACTGCAGCTGCTGGTGTAATTGAAGCTGCTTCACAAATCGGATTACCTGTTAGTACAACCCATACTTCTAGTAGTGCGATTATGGGTGTTGGAGTTACCCATGGGATTCTTGCGGTCCGATGGAATGTTATAAAAGGAATCCTGGGAGCTTGGGTAATAACCTACCCTATCTGTGCTGTATTAGGATGGATTTTAGCAAAGATACTTGGAATAATCTTCTAAAGAATAAAGTACTAATAGTTTTTCCAGTTTATAAAAATTTTTAGGTTGTCATACAAATCTAAATTAATCTTGTTCAAATTTAATTGAACATGTAATCTATTTGATTAGAGAAACTCATATATGTAAATATTACTTAATATTTTTGGGAGTGATTACTAATGAGAGTTGGATTTCTGTTAAAAGTTAAGAAAGAAATGATTCCAGAATATAAAAGGCGTCATGAGAATGTTTGGCCTGAGATGTTATCAGCGTTAAATAGAAATGGGTGGTGGAATTATTCTTTGTTTCTGAGTAAAGATGGTTTATTATTTGGATATTTTGAAACTCCTGTTTCTTTAGAAGAAGCTAATTCTAAAATGTCATTGGAAGAGATCAATACTAAGTGGCAGACTGATATGGGTCCTTTTTTTGAAGCTCCAGATGGATCTCAACCTGATGAAGTGATTGTTGAATTAGATGAAGTTTTTTATGTAAAATGATGCAAAATATTCAATTAGATTCGTAGCAGAAAAGAACTGATGCTTGATAAAAGGTGTAAAAATGCGTCTTAAAGATAAAGTAGCTATTGTAACCGGAGGTGCGTCAGGAATAGGAAAAGCAATATGTGAATTATTTGCTAAAGAAGGGGCCAAAGTTGCTGTAGTAGATATAGATTCTGTTGGAGGAAAGAATACAGTTGAATGTATTAATCATGAAAAAGGAGACAGCTTTTTTATTCAAGCAGATGTTTCGAGTGAAAATGATGTTGAAATAGTAGTTAAAGAAGTTGTTAATAAATATTCAGGTGTTGATGTTTTAGTTAGTAATGCAGCACAATTTACTTTTGGTAAGGTTGAAGATCTAACTCAAGCTGATTGGACAAAAATTTTTGGTGTAAATGTTCTAGGTTTAGCTAATTTCACAAAATATTGTATTCCTGAGATGACAAAACGTGGCGGTGGATCTATTATCGCGACAGCATCTATTAGCAGTTTTAAAGCACAGCCTGCATTTGTAGCTTACAATACTTCTAAAGGTGCATTATTACAGATGGTCAGATGTTTAGCTTTGGATTTGGCAGAGCTTAACATCAGAGTGAATTGTGTATGTCCTGGGGCTATCAAAACTCCGGCATCTGAGCGTCACAGGATTTTTAGTAACGTATCGGTCGAAGAATTCGAAAGAGCATCTTCTGAAGAAAGTATGCTTAAACGTATGGGCAAACCTATTGAGATTGCTTATGGAGCATTATTTTTAGCATCAGATGAATCTTCTTTTGTAACAGGGACTCCCTTAATGATTGATGGTGGCGCAAACGGAATATGAGCATAAAAGCCGAAATTGTTGCAATTGGTTCGGAATTATTACTTGGTCAGATAATAGATACTAATTCAGCATGGATAGCAAATAAGCTTTCTGATGTTGGAATTAATTTATATCATAAGAGTGTTGTTGGTGATAACCAACATCGTATGTTCAGCACTTTAGATACTGCATTTCAACGTTCAGATATTGTAATTACAAGTGGTGGAATTGGTCCTACGAAAGATGACATTACTCGTGAAGTTGTTGCAGAAGTTGTCGGCAGGCAATTAGTTCGTGATCAAGAATTACTTAATGATATAGAAAAAAGATTTAGAAGTCGTGGATTAATAATGTCTGCGAATAATGAGAAACAAGCTGATATTCCTCAAGGATCAATTCCTGTATTTAATCCAAATGGAACTGCTCCATCATTTATTGTAGAAGAAGAAGGAAAAGTAATTATTTCATTACCTGGAGTGCCGTCTGAACTAAAATGGCTTTTTGAAAATGAAATACTTCCTTATTTAGTCAAGAAATTTAATTTATCAGAAATCATAATTAGCAGAGTTTTGAAAGTTTCACGTATGGGTGAAAGTATGGTTGATGATAAAATTGGATTTTTAATTGAGGAAAGTCAAAATCCTACAATTGGACTTCTTGCTCATCCTGGACAAGTCGATGTTCGAATTACTGCAAAAGCAAAAAATAATGAACAAGCACTTAATCTTATTAATCCTGTGGAAGATAAAATACGTAAAATTTTAGGTGAGTATGTATTCGCGACAGATGATCAAAATATTTCAGATACAATACAAGATGTTTTTAAAGAAAAGGGACAGACTATTGGAGTATATGAAGATATTACATCTGGATTGATATCACAGGAGTTACAGATATCTAGTGCTAATTCATTCATAGGGTCAGTTGTTTTAGGTAAAAATAATCAGACTAATGATATTAATAGTCAATTTTCTCATCAATTGTCTTCTGAGAAAAGTAATGATCCGGTGGATTTTACTAAAAGAGCTGCTAGATTTGTGATGGAATTTTTTGGTACCGATATTAGTTTAGCAGTTCATGGAGTAATTAAGGATAGCAATAAAGTGGATAACCTTGGCAATGGAACTACGTTTTTTGTTGTTACTGACGGAGAAAATATTGTATCAGATCAGTATAATATTGCTGGATTTGGTTTGTCAGATCGTAAACGTCTAACTATATATGCATTAGATACTTTACGAAGATTTCTTTTAAAATCATGATTTAATTAGACTATGATTTGTAATATAAAAGTCTATCATCTAGGATGGATTTAGGTATAATTACCGGCAATTTCATGATCTCCAAGTAATCTTCGTTGACGTGGTGTTGCTTTAGACAATAACTTTTCATTAAATTTGAATTGATTAAGGTATGGTGGCATACGTTGTGCTATCCATCTGTTTGAATAGTGAACCTGAACTAGGTAACGACTTTCTGTACTAGTATTTGCGCTTCCTCGGTGCCATATATCACTACGAAACATTACACAATCACCTGCGTTTAATATTACACTTTGTTCAGGGATATTATTCCAAGAAATATCTTTTTCATTAGGCGCTCTGCCAGCACGATGACTTCCAGGAATGATTTTTGTTGGTCCTGAAGTTTCAGTTATATTGGTAAGGTAAAAGTGAGCAGTTATAATGAAAATTGGTATTTTGACCCTAGGGTCAGAGGCAATATCTTCAGGCAATGGTACTGGGCACCAATCAGCATGTAGATTTTGATCTGGTCTTCCTGGTCCAGTTCTCCATGCTGTTAAACCAATAATATGACAATCCTGCCCAAGAGCAGATTCTGCTAATTCGATAACTCCTGGCTTATCTAGACAATTAAACAAAGATATATCCTGATTAAAGGCACTTTTGATATGTATACTGTTTTTCCCAAGACCTAATTTATCTCCTGGATCTCTTGTCATATCATTAGATTCAGGAAAAGGTTTTAGTTTATCGATCGCTTTTTTAAGTTCTGATATTTCTTTTGTTTGAAGTACTCTGGGAATATAAGCATACCCTACTTCTTCCAAAGAATTTAATTGATCCTTAGTATCTGTGTGTATTTTTAAGGGTAGTTCTTGAGGCATAAAGTTAATGAACTCTTAATTTTAATTAGGTATTACCCAAATTAAGTCACCGACAGATAAACTAAATACTGCTTCAGATCCTGAACAATTAATACTTATAGTACCAGCTGATTCATTAATTTCAGATATCGAACCTGTTTGCCCAGGAGTTACGTTATTTTCAACTAAATATTTTAGAAGAGATTGATCGTCTACTGGGATTCTATCTACTATAAAATTTGCATTTATTGGTGATTTGCTTAATTTTAATGCTTGTTTATTAATGACATATCCACTTCCAGGAATAGGATATCCGTAAGGAGAAATTGAAGGATTGCCGAGTTTAGCTAATATTTTTGTTTCAAGATATGGAGAAATTGCATGTTCTAATAAATGAGCTTCATTGTGAGCTCTATATAATTCTACGCCAAATAGGTCAACGACTAATCTTTCAGCTAGTCTATGTCTTCTAACAATTGTTTCAGCATTAGTAAAGCCTGCAGTTGTAAAAACTACTTTTTTATTTTTTACATCAATTTTTACAAATCCTTCACGTTCCATACGTTTAACCATTGAGCCTACAGACGGTAAAGAGGTGCCTAATCCTTCTGCTTCAGGGATTGTTTTTAAATGTTCTGCAAGTAACGAGATTGTTACAGGAAGACCTTCTTCTTGAAGACGAAATATTGAGAGCAAATAATTTTCCATCGCCATTGAAAGACGAACAGACATATTTGTAGTTGATGTATTATTTTTACTAGTAGTCACTTTCTTACTCCAATTTTAATATTTGAGGTTAACATGCATGTATTTTCACGTCAAATCATGTGCATTTATTTTGGAAATACTACAAGTTTCCTATTATTTGTTTTAATTAAATTTACATTTGTTCCAATTGGAAATGATACATTTTGCTGATCACGAAATTTTAAAGAAAATCCATATTGATATGATAGTACGGTGCTTATAGAATATGGACCATGAAATTCTCTCGCAGTTATCTTAAATGAACCGTTGGGATCATATGTGGTAATAAAGTCATCAGGTCTTATTAAAGTATTAACGATTTGTTTATCTGATATTTGTTTATCTGTAGATTCATACCTAAACGAGCCTATGTCAGTAACTACATCCTTATTTTGTATGCTACCTTTTATAAAATTACAATCTGCAACCAGTTTTGCTACTTCTATATTATTTGGTAAATTGTATATATTACCGGGGTTATCCATTTGAAAAATTTTCCCATTGATCATTACTACTAATTTATTAGCTATTGAAAAAGCTTCATCTCTATCATGTGTTACTAAGATCGATGCCGTTTTACTTTCCAAAATTATTTGATTTATATCTGACATTACTTCTTTTCGAGTTACTGCATCTAGATTACTAAAAGGTTCATCTAGAAGGATAAGTGATGGCTTCGGGGCTAAAGTTCTGCCTAAGGCAATTCTTTGTTGTTGACCCCCAGAAAGTTCAGCAGGTAATTTTTTTTCAAATCCGACTAACTGTATTAATTTTAAAATTTCTTGTAATCGAAATTCTTTTTCATCTTGATTATAATTTTGTAATCCAAAAGTAATATTTTGTTCAACATTCATATGTGGGAATAAGGAATAATCTTGAAAAACCATACCAATATTACGTTTTTCTGGAGGTAGATGTGTTTGATTAGAAGAAATTATATTATTTTCAATTTTTATTTCTCCTTCATCAAGTGTTTCAAATCCAGCAATTAGCCTTAATAGTGTTGTTTTTCCGCAGCCACTTGGGCCTAATATAGACATTATTTCACCAGGTAATAAATCTATAGAAACTGATTCTACAGCTGGGGAGCCATTAAATGTCTTTGAAATGTTTTTACAGGTTAAGTATGGTTTCATTGATAGATTCTTTTATCATGCCAGATAATTGTAGTTAGAGGGAATATAGAAAGTACAATAATTAATAATGAAGGAAAAGCTGATTTAGCAAAATAGGCTTCAGATGAATATGACCATACTTGGGTAGCTAAAGTATGGAAATTTAGTGGACCTAATATTAATGTTGCAGGAAGCTCCTTAAGTGTTAATAAAAATACCATAGATAAGCTCATTAATAGTCCGGATTTAATTAATGGAATAGTAATTTTTGTTAGAACACTTAAGGCATTATGTTTTAAACTCATAGCTGATTCTTCAATTCTAGGGTTGATTTGCATTAGTGATGAGCGAATTATTCCTAAAGATACAGGAAAAAACAGTATTATATATCCAATAATTAATAGGAAAATACTCTGATATATAGGCATTGCAAATCTTGTTCCGAAGAATACAAGAGCAATTCCAACCACTACCCCTGGTAAGGCATAACCAATAAAACTTATTGGTTCCATAAACCGGTTCATTATGCTAGGATATCGAATTAATTTCACAGCAGTTACTAAAGCTAGTAAGGCAGTAGTTAGTGTCGCAATTAAAGAGACAATTACTGAATTAAGCACCGTACTCAGAGATAAAGTAATTGATTCTCCATTCAGAATTCCTCTAAATAACCAAAACACTAAAATAGAGACTGGAATTATTAGTGCCGCACTAATGATTAGTACAAAGAATGAAGTAATTGGATATTTCCAGAATCCTAAATTTATGATTTTTGGTTTTCTTGAAGATCCACTTCCTATGCGATGATATTTTTCTTTACCCCGAATATTTTGTTCAAGAATTAAAATTATAAGTGCCGTTGATACAAGTGCAATAGATAAAGCTGCACTTGTTGAACGATCAATGACTGACCCATATTGTTGATAGATTGTCCAGGTAAAAGTGTTATATCTCATCATAGAAACTGCACCGAAATCACTTAAAGTATAAAGTGCTACAAATAATGAGCCTGCAATTAAAGCCGGTTTAATATGGGGTAATGTAATTGTAGTAAAGACTTTAAGTGAATTTTTCCCTAATGCTTTAGCAGATTCTTCTATCGATGGATCTATATTATTTATAGACCCTCTTATAGCTAAGAATATATATGGGTAACTTAGTAATGCGAGTACAATTGTTGCACCGATTAGACCTTCTAACCCAGGTAATTCTTTAACCCCAAATGGTTTTTCAAGTAAATTTTGTAATAATCCTTTTGGACCTAATGCTGAAGTAAATAAAAAAGCAGCAATAAAGCTTGGCATGACAAGAGGAAGTATTACTAATATTGTCCAAATTTTGCGCATAGGTAAATTAGTTCGGGCAGTACACCAAGCTAAAGGTATTGCAATTATCAAAGACATAAGTGTCACAGTGGACATTAGCAATAAAGATCTTCCAAGAGTTTGCAGAGATCTAATACTAAATAAAGAAATCCATGTATCTGCTGATGCTTCTATACTTCGAGTTATTAAGTAGAGAAGAGGCAGAATCATTATTATAGCCGTAAATATTGTTGGGATGAGTATATATAGAGGAGGGATGTGGATTTTTGATGATTTAATCATGGTTTTTTGTAGATAGTTTTTATATCTAGTAAATAGTACATGCTAAGTAATAGCTGTATATTATACAAACAACAGAGATTAGATTACACTAATCTCTGTTGTTTGTATAGAAGTATTATAAGATTCTCGCAGTAGATGAATCTTTTTGTGCCTAATTAAGTAATCCGACCTCTTTCAATAATTTTTGAGTTCCTGCTAAATCATCAAGCGAGGCCATATCAATGGAGGGTTTATTGATTTTGTCTATTGGATTTAATAGAGGATTAGCTTTAACACCTTCTACAAGAGGATATTCATATGTTTGTCCAGTAAAGTATTGCTGAGCAACTGGAGATAGCATGAAATTTAAGAACTTTTTGGCGTTTCCAGTATTCTTGGAGGTGTCTAATATACCGGCACCTGCAACAAGTATGAGACTACCAACATCACCAGAATTTAAGTGGTGATTTCTTGCACCAAACCCTTCTCCTTCTTCAGCTATGAATCTATGTAAGTAGTAGTGATTTACAAAACCTACATCTATTTCACCAGCACCAGCAGCAGCAACTGTTGGAGTATTTTTAGGATATACTTTTGGCTCGTTACTTATAATGCCTTTAAGCCAAGTACGTGTTTTTTCTTCACCCCATTGTACTCTCATGGCAGTGACCATTGCTTGGAATGAACCATTGGTAGGAGGCCAGCCAATTCTACCTTTCCATTTAGGGTCTGTAAATCCTTCTAGAGATGCTGGAAGGTCTTCAGGAGAAATATTGTTTTTTGTACTGTATACAACTGTTCTTGCCCTACCAGATAAACCAACCCATTGTGCTTCTTTAGATTTGGCCCATGTGGGGACTTTATTTAGTGTATCCGTGTCTATTTTTTGGAACATACCAGCTTTTGCAATTGCTCCTAGTCCACCTGGATCTTGAGCAAAAAATACGTCCGCTGGAGAATTTTTACCTTCTTCAAGAATTGTTGCAGCAATTGCTCCAGTTTTCCCGTATTTGACTTGAACGTCAATGCCAGTTGCAGATGCAAACTGTTCAATTATTGGAGCAACTAGCGACTCTTTTCTACCTGAATAAACTACTAGCTTACCAGGATTTGCTGTAGCAGGTGCTGTAGCAGGTGCTGTAGCAACCTTTGCCTCAGCAGCTGTGGCCCTTGCTTCTGCGTCTGCAACCTTTGCCTCAGCAGCTGTGGCCCTTGCTTCTGTGTCTGCAACCTTTGCCTCAGCAGTCGCGGCCCTTGCTTCTGCATCTGCAACTCTTTTGTTTGCTGCCTCCCTTGCTTCTGCAGCTGCATCTGAACAAGCAATACCTGCGATTAGTAGTATTGATATTATAGGTAGTAATAATTTAAAAGACTTTAACCTAATATTCACTATGCTTACCTTTCTTTATTTAGTGGTATATGATATTAACTTAGTATATACTAACTAAATATTTATGTATAGTCAATATTTAAAAATCAGTGTACTGTAGTTATTGATAGATTTATTAATTTCTGTATATATATCAAATTAGTTTAGTGTTATTATTATCTAATCAGGAGATTTTATTGATTCGAATTCTTTTAATTATTTTTGGTTTAATTTTTACTGGATTTGGATTGATTGGTGTTGTTGTTCCTGGGTTACCTACAACAATATTTTTGATAATTGCAGCGGCATGCTTTGTTCGTTCTTCACCTACTTTATATAATAAATTGATAAATAGTCCTGTACTAGGGAAATATGTTAAGGATTATCTTGAAGGTAAAGGTATGCCTGTATACGCTAAAGTTATTTCTATTTCTATGATTCTAGTTGCCTGTTCCATTTCCAGTTTTTTCATCTTGTCAGATTCAAGTGTAATAATAAAGATTTTTATAATACTTTTGGGAATAATTGGTACAATATACATACTTAGAGTACCATCAAGTAAATAATAATAATATTCTTGTTATATTGTTGTTTATTTGGTAAGGTTTTTATTTACATAGGAGATGACATGATTCCAATTAGCGATGTAGCTGAAAAATTGGGTATAGACCATAATATGCTGATACCTTATGGTAAATATAAAGCTAAAATTCATTTAGATGCTATAAAAAAAGATACTAAAAAAGCTAAGCTAATTCTAGTTACAGCTATGACTCCTACCTCTGCAGGTGAAGGTAAAACTACTACTACTATTGGCTTAACGCAAGCTTTTGGTAAATTAGGACTTAATGCTGTTGCGACTCTTCGTGAACCTTCTTTAGGTCCTATTTTTGGAATTAAAGGTGGTGCAACTGGAGGTGGATTATCCCAAGTTGTCCCAGAGGATGAAGTTAATATACATTTTACAGGTGATTTTCATGCTATAGCATCTGCACATAATTTGTTGGCTTCATTTGTTGATAATATTGTTTATTACAATAAGATACCTTCATTTAATGCTTCAGGTATTACTTGGCGAAGAGTTACAGATATGCAAGATAGAGCTTTAAGGAAAATTGTCTCTGGCATAGGTGATAATAAATTATTAAATGAAACTGGTTTTGATATTGTAGCTGCTTCAGAAATAATGGCTATATTTGCTTTATCTTCTAGTGTCAGTGACTTAAGGAACCGTTTATCAAGAATTGTCGTTGGCTTCACTTCTGATGACAGGCCTGTAACAGCAGAGGATGTTGGTGCTGTAGGTCCAATGATGTCATTATTAAGTTATGCAATTCATCCTAATTTGGTTCAGACTATGGAAGGACAACCAGTAATAGTACATGCTGGGCCTTTTGCTAATATTGCACATGGCTGTAGCTCTGTTTTAGCTGACAAATTAGCTCTTGGATATTCTGATTATGTTTTGACCGAAGCAGGATTTGGGGCTGATTTGGGATTTGAAAAATTCATGCATATTAAAGCTCGGTCAGCACAATTAGAACCTGACGCAGTAGTTTTAGTAACTACAGTTAGAGCTATTAAATCACATGGAGGGGTACCCTCTGATAAGCTTACACAAAAAGATACGAATGCTATTGAAAAAGGAATTATGAATGTACTTCATTTATTAGGTATGATTAAGTCATTTAATTTACCAGTTGCTGTTACAATTAATCGTCATCCTTCAGATACCGATGAAGAGGTTTCTTTAGTTAAAAGTATTTTGAAAAAATCTGAAGGTTCTAAGGTAATTGATAGTTTTGTATATGCTAAAGGAGGAGATGGAGGGGTAGAATTAGCCCAGGAATTAGTAAATCTTACATCTGATAAAAAGAGACCTGTATCTTATATGTATGATATGGAGAGTTCTATTGAGGAAAAGGTTCAATCTTTAGCAGCTAATGTTTATGGTACAAAAGATGTTAAGTGGTCACTTGCTGCATCAAAAAAAATGAAAGCTTTTTCACAGTATGGCTGGGATCAATTACCAGTATGTATGGCGAAAACACATCTTTCTATTTCAGATAAATCTAAATTAAAGGCAGCCCCATCAAATTATGTTTTTGAGATTTCAGATGTACGTGCTTCAGTAGGTGCAGGATTCATATATCCTATTGCAGGGAAAGCTCTTACTATGCCAGGTTTACCTAAAACGCCCCGTGCATTAGATATTGATAAAGATAATAAGATTGTAGGGCTTTCTTAATATATAGACCTTAATTAATTTAGGTCTATAATATAGCTCGATTTAAATAGTTTTTTGAAAGGATACTTTTATGGTTAGTAGGATTAGTCATTTACATGGATCAATTCCTCCTTTCGACCTTAAAAGTAAAGTCATTTATTTCCATGATTGGCGCTATGTTTTTCAAGGTGAGGTTGGCTGGATAGACGATCATGGTAATCGCTTACCATTGATGAGTTTTGCTGATCATAAGCCTTCTTTTTTTAAACCAAGAGATATCCCCTGGGGGATTGAAATAGTTCCTGTAGAAGCAAAAAAAACGGAACCAGTTTTATCACCAGACCAAACATACGAACCATTTTTAGGTGTATTTGGAGGTACGTTATTAAAAGACGGAGGTAAGTATAGATTCTGGTATTTTGGAAGAACAAAAGATAGTGTTCAAAAAGATTTGATTGATGGGATGACTACGGGAGACTGGATGACTAGTCAAGATGCTCCTATCGATGAGCGTTCTTATACTAGATATGCTGAATCTGATGATGGTATGAATTGGAAGTTTCCTAAATTGGGACTGTATGAAGATGATAATGGTTCTTATGATAATAACATTGCTTTTGATAGAGGTTGGGGTAAAATCTATGGCCCCGGTAGTGTTTTTATTGATCCATCAGCAAAATCTGATCAAAGATATAAAACAATATATATGGATGTAATTAGTGAAGATGTTTTAAAGTCTTATATTGATAAACGTTCTCAGGGATCAGGGCCAGATTTAAATGTTTCAGAATGGGCAATTGCACAAGGTGGGGCATTTGCAATGTGTGGAGCAGTGTCACCAGATGGCATTTCATGGACAAAACTTACAGATCCTCTGTTAATTCAAATGACAGATACTACATTAGTATGTGAGTATGATCCATATAGAAAAACATATGTTGCATATATTAGAGATTGGTTTTTTAATCGGAGGACTGTTGGGCGTACTGAGACTGATGATTTCAATACTTTTCCTCAAGTTGAAGAAATTCTTTGGCCAGATCCTCGTATGAAGCCGTATGAAATTTGGTATTCAAATGCCAAAACTAGAATGCCTGATGCGGATGAATATAATTTGATGTTTCCTGTTTGTTGGGATCTATATCGGGATAGATTTACAGTTCGAATGGCATCAAGTCCTGATAATTTCACTTGGAATTTATTACCACAAAAACCAATATTAGAACCAGGGAGTAGTGGAGAATGGGATTCAGGTGTTGTATTTTCTAATCAGAATTTAGTGGAACTGCCTAATAATAAAGTTGGTATTTTATATTCTGGAACTCCTTTTCCTCATAAATATCCTCGTAATCCATCATTTGGAGCAGTTGCATGGGCATATTGGGAAAAAGGGAGATTGGTAGCCTTAAGGTCTGAAGAGAGAGGTTTTTTTTCTACTGAATTACTTTTAGTCAAAGGAAGAAATTTAAGTATAAACTGTAAGACCCTTTTAACTGGTTATATAAAAATTGAAGTTGTTGATTTAAAAGGAGAGCCAGTTAAAGGTCGTACTTTTGATGATTGTGATCCCATCATTGGAGATTACTTAAATAAATCGGTAACGTGGAATGGAAATTCTGATATTGGGGTTTCTACAAATCAGTCAGTTAGGTTTCGATTTAAAATGTTGTCTGCAGATTTATACGATGTTAGGTTTCTTTAGATATATATTTATTTAATATTGTAAACAGTGCACTTGCCTTATGGTGTGTTTCTTCTAATTCTAATTGTGGGATAGAATCTGCTACTATACCTCCGCCTACTTGGAGATATAATTTTTCGCCAGTAATGATAAGTGTTCGTATTACAATACTTGTTTTCATTGGACCAGTACATGAAATATAACCAATGGAACCACAGTATGGTCCTCTGCTATGTGGTTCGATTTCTTCAATAATTTCCATTGCTCTGATTTTAGGTGCTCCAGTTATAGAACCGCCAGGAAACGTAGATTCAATTAGGTCAACGATGTTTTTTTTAGGGGCTAATTCACCTGAAATTGAGGAAACTAAATGCCATACACTGGGATGTTTTTCAATTTTGAAGATATATGGTGTTTTTATTGAACCTATTTTACATACTTTTCCTAAGTCATTACGTAGTACATCTACTATCATTAGATTTTCAGCTAAATCTTTTTCACTTTTTAGCAGTGATTTTGCTCTAATTTCATCTTCTTGTGGAGTTACTCCTCTTGGCTTAGTTCCTTTTATAGGTCTTGTAAGCACCATACCTTTTTCAAAATTTAAAAACTCTTCTGGAGAAAAGCTTAATATTGTAGCGTTTGGAAATGAAAGGTACGATGCAAATGCTGAAATATTACTTTCTCTAAGTGCACTATATAAGACCCATGGATTTCCTTTAAATGAAGATTGAAATCTTTGTGAAAGATTAACTTGATAAACTTCTCCTTGAGCAATATATTTTTGTATTTTTTTGATACTATTTAAATATTTGGATTTTGAAAAATTTGAGGAAATACTTGATATTACCGGAGATTTTTTATCATTGTTACAGATATTTTGGTTTGATTCCAAATAATGCATAATTTCAGTGATTCTTTTTTTTGCAGAAATCTTTGATTTATTTGGTAAACCGGTAGCAAAGATATATCCATTATTTGTAACATTATCATGAGCAAGTACCCAGTCATAAAAAGGCAATACTAGATCTGGAAGATCGGGATTTCGGAGAGTTGACTGTTTAATGTTTTCAGTAATTTTGCTTAGTTCATATCCAAAATAACCGATTAACCCACCTTGAAATGGAGGAAGTTCTTCTGCTTTAGATATGGGAGCTAGCTTATATTTTTCTATAATATTGTTTAATTCTATAAATGGATTTGATTTTTTTTCTATCCTTTTTCCATTTAAATCTATTGTGACTTGATCACCAGTACTTGTTAAAACAAGGAATGGATTAGCAGATAAATAACTATATCTTCCAATTTCACTATCTACAGTATTACTATCAAGAAGTACTGGGTATTTAAAATTTTGAAAAATAGGGAATAATTTTGCAGGATGTGGAATTTTTCCTAATTTTTTTATGATAGGAGTAATTATTTGTTTTTCCATTTTTCTCATTTAAAAATTGTTATATTGTTTAGATTGTATCCGATCATTATTGTATTTACAGTTACTTATATATACAGTATCCTCAATTGATATCTAAATTTTATATTTATTAGGATTTTAGTTCTTATTTCTTACAAAATTCAATAAAAGGAGTATACGAATGTCATATTATCTAACGCAAGCCTCTTATTCTTCTGAAGCCTGGATGGCTCAAATAAAAAATCCTGAAAATAGATTTGAAAAACTTCGTCCTATGTTGGATGGTCATGGTGTTGAAATTATTCAAGCATTTTTTGCTTTTGGTGAGTATGATTTAGTAATTATTTTTTCCGCTCCGGATGAGAAAACTATTGCTTCTGTTCTTATGACAGTTGCTGGTTCAGGAGCTATTTCTCAAATGAAAACTACTGCACTTATGGCAATTGAAGAAGGCATCGATGCGTTAAAAGCTGCTGGTAGTGTTAATTATTCTCCTCCAACAGCAAATTAGTTCGTTTTAGATGTTTTTTATAAATTGATAATTAAGGTGTGAGGATATGAGTTTTTTTTTCATTCAAATGTCTGACCCTCAGATTGGGTTATTTGCACATGCATATAAAAAATATAAAAATCCAAGAGTCATAGAACTGTTAGGCAAACCACCTGGTGATGGATTCCCCGAAACTCATCTTTATCAACAAGCTATAGATATATCTAATAGATTAAATCCTGCATTTGTTGTAATTACAGGAGATTTAATACAGGATCCTCTTAATCTTGACCAATATCAGGAATTTACAAGGATCTCGGAGACACTTAATGAAGAAATTCCTATGTATCTTTTGCCTGGTAATTGTGACGTTGGTGAGCAACCAACGCATAATCTAATTGGACTTTATCGGGATCGTTTTGGAGCTGACAATTATTCTTTTGACCATCAAGATGTTCATTTCTTGGGGTTAAATAGTGCTACTATCTTTGATCCTCTTTTAGTGCCAAATGAATGGGAAAACCAAAAGAAATTTATTAGTATGGACCTGGAATCTGCAAAGAATTCTAAAGAAATTATAGCGTTCATGCATCACCCATTGTTTGGAAGTAGTTCAGATGAAGAGGATGGTCATTTCGTACTGCCTCGTGAGCGTCGATTGTTTTTACTCGAACAATTTGAAAAATATTCAGTTAATACAGTTTTTTCAGGACACTGGCATCGTAATAACGAGGCCTCTGATGGAAGATTACAAGTTATAACTACTAGTGCAGTAGGATTTCCTTTGGGTGATGATCCATCTGGATTAAGAATAGTTCATATTAAAGATGGAGTTATCTCGCATAAATATTTTGGGTTTGATCAAGTACCAGAACGAATTGATATTGAAAAAATTTGATAAATTGAATTCTATTTTATTCGTTTAAATAATGACGATATAAGAATCCATAAAATTAAAGGTAGGCTCCAAAAAAGGCTGCCTACTATTCCTAATACCAGTAATAGCCATATAGGTTCATTTCCTGTTCCACCGAATAATCCACCCCCCATAGGAATTATGCAAGTCAATATTCCTGGAATTATAAGAAATTTAAATTGTTTGAAATTGAAATCAATTAGTGGTTTGATATCAATAATTCGACTGAGATAGTGGGTAAGGAATCGTATAAAGAGAACTAAAATGGTAATGATAATTAACAAGGTAAGTAGAAGTTCCCATAATTCAAATAATTTGTCTAAACTAAACAGTTTTATGATAAATGGTAATATGAGTCCTACTAATGAACCTATAGCAATAGAACCAAAGATTAGTTTTAAAACTAGCCCCATAGTACGATACCAAAAACTCATATAAATTACTCGATTATATTAATTGTTTTTAGAAAATAGTATAGATCAATAAAGAATGGTCGTACAGGTTAGAGTATTCATTATAGAAAAGATAATAAAGTTAATTTTTTTATAACTATTTGCTATAGTACATTTGATTAATAAATATAAGGAGGTAATTATGAGGCTTAAGGATAAGGTAGCAATTATTACAGGAGCTGCAACAGGATTAGAGGGAGAATTGATGGGTTATGGTGGAGCTACAGCTAGATTATTTGCTCGTGAGGGAGCGAAAGTTGTTATCGTGGATATAAAAGATGATATAGGAGAAAGAACTGCTGCTCAAATGTGTGAGCAAGGTACAGAAGCAATGTATATTCATCTTGATGTCACTAAAGAAGATGATTGGAACCAAGCTATTAAAAAGACTGTTTCAAAATTTGGCAAATTGGATATATTGGTAAATAACGCAGGGGTTGGAGCAGGTAATCCTGTTGAAGATTTAACTCAAGATGATTGGGATTGGCAATTCGATGTAATGGCAAAAGGTACATTCCTTGGTACCAAGTATGCAATACGTGAAATGTTAAATGCCAGATCTGGTTCTATAGTTAATGTTTCTTCGATTTTTAGTATTATTGGAAGTCGTGGAGATAGTATATACTCAGCTGCCAAGGGTGCTATACATTCTTTTACTAAGTCTGTTGCAGTGATGTACGCTGATAAAGGTATTCGCGTTAATTCTGTTCATCCTGGTTGGGCATTAACTCCATTATCAGTAGATGCTTTTTCAGACCCTAATATATTAAATCCAAAACTTGCTACTGTTCCTATGGGAAGGCTTGCTAAAGTCGAAGAGATAGGATACGGAATACTATATTTAGCATCGGATGAAGCTTCATTTGTGACTGGTGCTGAGTTAGTTATTGATGGGGGGAAAGTTGCT
>CEUS01101966.1_pt1 | contig 18307 bp, 17 predicted proteins | sample 427031 | NCBI WGS metagenome assembly CEUS01 (sample SAMEA2622837, study PRJEB7988) | marine metagenome | biome: marine biome (ENVO:00000447); feature: marine epipelagic mixed layer (ENVO:xxxxxxxxx); material: "saline water (ENVO:00002010), including plankton (ENVO:xxxxxxxx)" | depth 140 m | reverse complement strand
CGCGAGTCTCAGAAACCACTGGGACCATCGTGGTGTCAGTATGGCCACCTATGACGTAGCCATGTACGTCCTGTGGGGAGACACTGCAAGCATCGGCAACAAAGTGCCTGTAACGGGCACTATCGAGGGCGCCACCCTGGCCAATAACTCGCTCTCGGGGAAAGCCGCTTGCTTCTAGGGCCACATGGCACATGGCATCCATGGGATTTGAGAAAATTACGAGCACTGCGCCTGGAGAGGCTTTCGCTGCTTCTGACACTTTGGCTCGCACAATGGCGGCATTGCTATTCAATAACTCCTCGCGGCTCATGCCGGGCTTTCGGGGGGCTCCAGCTGTAACGATTACGACATCGGAATTATTTGTATCTTCCCAACCATCAGTAGCAGTGATAGAGGAGCTGAAGCCGCTCCATGCAGCTGCCTGTGATTCGTCTAAAGCCTTGCCGAAGTGCATTGTGCCAGCGAATTGAGGGTCATCCTGTAGGACGACGTCGCAGATGTCTCTTTCGATTAGTCGTTGCGCCATAGCGCCGCCAGTCATACCGGCGCCAACGATGGTGACCTTCTTTCGTGGCATGTGTGTTCCTCTTGGGGTTGCGAGATTAGGAGCGGAGACTAGCACGGGCCTTCGCTAGAGACCCCATTAGGGAGTGAAGAAGCTCGCAAAACGAGCAGCCCATACACTGGTGTTGTGGATCAGTCCCGTATCCGCAACTTCTGCATCATTGCCCATATCGATCACGGCAAGTCGACGCTGGCTGATCGGTTTCTCGAGGTGACCGAAACGGTTGCCGTTCGGGCCATGGCTGATCAAGTGTTGGACACCATGGACCTTGAGCGGGAGCGTGGCATTACCATCAAGGCGGCTGCGGCTCGCATGTCCTATCGCGGCCCTGATGGTGAAGAATTCCAGTACAACCTTATAGATACCCCTGGGCATGTCGATTTTACCTATGAAGTATCACGTTCACTGGCGGCTTGTGAGGGTGCAGTCCTCGTTGTCGATGCTTCGCAGGGGATCGAAGCACAGACTCTTGCGAACGTTTATCTCGCTCTCGATCAGGGACTGACTCTTATTCCCGTTATCAACAAGATTGATCTCCCGCATGCTGAGACAGATCGAGTTGCTCAAGAGCTTGAAAGAGTAGTCGGTTTCTCACGTGACGAGATTGTTCTCGCTAGTGCGAAAGAAGGGCGAGGTATTCCGGAGATTCTTGAGGCCATCCGCGAACGTGTACCCCCGCCAACAGGAAACCCTTCGGGGGAGCTCAAGGCGCTTATCTTCGATTCAAAGTACGACGCCTACAAAGGTGTTCTTGCCCACATTCGGGTAGTTGACGGCGAAATGCATGGCCGTGCTGAGCTCCGTCTTATGCAGACAGGAAGAAGTTTTGAGCCTCTCGAATTTGGCACCTTTGCACCGGGGATGCAGGCGTTGCCTGCTCTTACGGCAGGGGAGGTGGGTTACGTTGCGACTGGACTAAAGGAAGTTGGTGATTGTCGGGTAGGCGATACCGTTACCGTGGATTCCAACAGGGCCTCTGATCCTCTTCCTGGGTATCGCCAAGCGAAACCCATGGTTTTTGCTGGGATTTATCCTACTGATACAGACCAATATCAAGAGTTGCGGGAAGCGCTGGAGCGCCTCAGTCTCAATGATGCCTCCCTTGTGTACGAGCCAGAATCTTCGGCTGCGCTCGGGTTCGGTTTCCGCTGTGGTTTCCTTGGGTTGCTTCATCTCGAAATAATTGTTGAGAGACTGGAGAGGGAGTATGACCTCGGCCTACTAACTACTGCCCCTAGTGTGGAATATGAAGTCGAGTTGCGATCGGGTGAGGTGGTGGCTATCGAAAATCCCTCTCACCTGCCTGATGCAGGTGGAATTGAGGAGATCCGTGAACCTTGGGCCACAATCGATGTTGTGACGCCTAGTCGCCACATCGGGCCGGTAATGGACCTGGTAACGAGTCGTCGGGGTCAGTTTGTACGAATGGAATACTTAGAGCCTGAAAACGATTTAGCACCTGGGGAAGCGCGTGTTTTGTTGGCTTATGAGATTCCGATGGCAGAAATACTTGTTGATTTTTACGATAGCTTGAAGGGCTCGACTAGTGGTTACGCTAGCCTTGACTACCAGCCTTCGGGTTATCGCTCTGCCGCCTTGGTTAAGGTTGACGTACTTGTGAACGGTCAGGTTGTGGACGCGCTCTCCATCATTACTCACAGGGAAAATGCAGCCCGTGAGGGGCGGGAATTAGTGCTGAAGCTACGCAGTCTCATTCCGCGTCAGATGTTTGATGTCCCTCTGCAGGCGGCGATCGGTGGTCGTATCATTGCTCGTGAAACCGTCCGTGCGTTGCGCAAAAACGTCCTTGCAAAGTGCTACGGGGGCGATATAACTCGAAAGAGGAAGTTGCTTGAAAAGCAGGCCGAAGGCAAGAGGCGGATGAAGATGGTTGGCAACGTCGAAATTCCGCAGGAGGCTTTCATGGCAGTTCTGCAGCTACGAGAGGATTAGGAGAAAGAGATGATTAAGGCCTTCGTACTAATCGTTGTCGACCCGGCGGAAACCCAAAATGTATTCAATTCACTCCAGAACGTTGACGGGATCTCCGAGGTTTACCAGGTGATGGGCCCCTACGACATCATGGCCGTCATCGAGGCGCCCAGTATTACTCAGGTGCCCACTCTAATCAGTCAGTACGTACGTGTGGTTGAGGGTATTGAGAGCACTACTACCTGCGTGACCTTCCCGGAAGCCTAGGTCAGATTTTCAGGTCCAGTCACTCAGAAGATACTGGCGTCCCCCGCTTCTTCCGCCTCTCCTACGGCCTGCTCTGTAGTGATCATTCCCTTTCCGTGTAGGAGCCGTCTCCCGGCCGCTTCGAAGAGAGTGCCACTAGGCGCATCGGTTCCTAGGGCTCTCTGCACGAGGGCGAAAAGTGTTTGGCCAGTGGTAAGGGCATAGCCATAGTTCTCGCAGGCGACGCGTAAGGCATCAGTGAATTCGCCGCGCCGCGCTGTTGGGCTCATTGTGCGTTTGCCGTTTACCACGATGATCCCTCGGAGTTGTTCTCCTTCATCTAGGAGATGTCGCTCTAATCGACGTTGTAGACGAACATAGGGCCATTCAGCTACATCTTCCCGGGAGCTTTCCACCTCTACCAATGCAGTGTGCTCTCCTTCTGTAACTGCTAGGCCATCAGCAGCAGTTGTCGCATCGAGTCCTAGAAGTGCTAAGGCTTCGCGCACGGCTGCTGAAAAATCGGATCCTGTTGCCCATAGCAGTCGCCGGTGAGCGGTGAGAGCGTCAAGGCGCTCTCGCACAGCTGCTGTTCGCGCAGTTGCTGCCGACTCGCTTTCTTCTGCTTCTTCTAGTTCTGCCTCTATCTGTTCTGAGCTTGGCAAAGCGAGGGTTCGAGCCCACCCAGGGGCATCTTCTGCCTTTGCACCCGTGGCGACAGCAGTCATCGCGTCGACCATGTCCTGGGCAAGTTTTGTACGCGCTGTACCCGTCGTGTTTGCAAAGACAGGAGTGACTACCACCCGCCCCGCTAGGACAGGGAATTCGACTGCGATAGGCATGTTTGATCCACCCATCGCGATTACGTGACCTTCGTTGGTACCTGCGGTAATGGCAGGGTCTAAAACTGCTCGGTAGGTAAGGTCCCTCCGATGCTCGCGGAGCACTGCACTTAGGGGATGCTTATCGTCGGCGATGCGGATGGTCTTTCCCTCGGCAGCTCTCAAGTTAGGGGGGTTCCACCCCCCGCCCTTGGGCGCTGGCAGCCAGCCAAAACGGTCGAAACCTTCGAAACCGATGACTCCTGGAAGGACTGCATTTGGGCGTCCAATCACGAAGAGGGCCCCGCCTTGTTCTAGGAAGCGCTGAGCCTCATCTGTGCGTCGTAGCAGCTGATCCGCAGCGGAGACTTGGGTGGCAGTTGTGGCGCCATTTACGACGGGCCGCCCATCCAGGGAATTAAAGGAGCGTTCTCCTTCGAGTAGCTGCTGGACTGCTGTTGTGATCGCTTCCGGGTCGATCAGCACAGCTTCGTAGTCCGTCAGGCTAGGGGCGTTTAGCACTGTGTGGTTGTCTACGTTTTGATTTGGCAGGGAGTACCCGATGGTCAGTATGCGCATGATTACTGCTCCAATGGTAAGAGGTTAGCGAGATGGGTGAGTAGATCCTCTCGGAGCTCCTCACGGTCTAGGGCATGAGCGACAGAGGCGGCAATAGCTCCCACTGGTCGTCCTGCATCGTACCGTTGGCCTTCGAAGTGGTAGGCAAAAACAGCTTCTCCCTCTTCGATCTGCCCAGAGAGTGCGTCTGTGAACTGCAGTTCACCACCTTTTCCCTGTTTGAGCTTGTCGAATTGTCTAAAGATCGATGGGCCGAGAACATAACGCCCTACAACTCCAAGGTCAGAGGGCGCTGTATCTACGGACGGTTTCTCTACGATGCCTCGGAGTTGGGTAGGGTTGTTGGGCCCGATAGGGTCAACGATTCCGTACTGAGGGATTTCCTTTTGACTAATGGGTTCCACGGCTATTACTGCCGCTGCATTGCAATTTTCGTATACCTCGATGAGCTGGGCGGTGCAGGAGTGTTCGCCGAGGATGATGTCGTCCGGGAACAATAGGGCAAAGGGTTCTTCTTCGAGTTGTTCTCGTGCCTGCTGGATCGCATGGCCGGTACCTAGCGGCTCAAGTTGTTGGACGAAAGTGAAATTTGCTAACTGTTCAGGTTCCAGCACTTGGGCTGTGAGTTTGGCATTCATTCGTTGCCTAGCAATTGCTTCAATACGGGAGCCTCCACCGAAGTGCTCCTTAATAGAAACGCGATCGGGTGCCAACACAATGACGATGTGCTCAATGCCTGCCGCAACCGCTTCTTCTACGGCATATTGGATGGCAGGTCGGTCCACGACGGGCAGCATTTCTTTAGGCACGGACTTGGAAGCCGGCAGCATGCGTGTGCCCAGCCCGGCTGCGAGTATGACCGCTCTTTGGACGGTCGCCATAGGGATCATGGTAGAGGGCCCTTCGGTTGCGATATACACCGCGAGAAAGGGGGTGCTATCATCCTCCACACGTCTCACGGGGAGCAGCTTGAGAAAACGACGCTCGAAAGTTCCGCCTAAGCCACCGCCGCCGCAGCCTCGCATCAATGAGCGCATACGCGTTCCCGAAGTGCGGGTGATAGACGAGGAAGGGCAGCAGGTAGGCGTGATCAGCACTGCGGAAGCAGTAGCAATGGCTCGCGAACGAGATGTTGATCTCGTAGAGGTATCGGGTCAGGCCAATCCTCCAGTTGCACGCCTAATGGATTTTGGCCGCTTTAAATACGAGCAGTCGAAGAAGGAGAGTGAGGCGAGAAAGCACCAGGCCAAGACCCGCCTTCGAGAAGTACGCATGAAGCCGAAGATTGATGTTCACGATATTGACTTCAAAACCCGAACTGTTGAGAAGCTTCTGCGCCAAGGAGACAAGGTAAAGGTGACCGTGATGTTCCGTGGTCGTGAAATCACTCACCCTCAAATTGGCAAGAACCTCCTCGATCGTATCTTCGATAACCTCGAAGATGTTGCGACGAAGGAGAAGGACGCAGCGCTCGAGGGTCGACATATGTCGATGATTCTGATTGCTGACAAGCGAGGTATCGCAGCACGAGACCGCGCTAAGCAGCTCGCCGCAGATGCTGAAAAAAGCGATGCTCAAGCGGGTGGGGAATCAGAGGGCGAGAGTGAAGAACCCGTTTCAGTGGGCGCGTCCGAGGACTAGCTAGTGCCAAAGATAAAGACCCACAAGGGTGCTGCTTCCCGCTTTCGTGTAACTGGTGGGGGCAAGATCATGCGGATGTACGGAAGCCGTAACAATTTCCGGCGGAAGAAGCGTAAGCCAGTCCGTGTGAAAATGGGCCGCACCGTTCCTGTTTCTGCCTCACAGTCCCGAACTATTCGGGAGATGCTTGGAAAGTAACCCTTTCGCCTGGCTAGCTAGTCAGGTTCATGAAGGAGCCTATCTAATGAGTCGAGTGAAGCGTGGTGTCACTTCCCATCGTCGCCACAAGAAAATTCTTGCGTTGGCGAAGGGTCATCACGGCCAGCGCCACCGAGTGTTTCGGCGTGCCAATGAAAGCGTTATGCACGCTCTCCGCTATAGCTATGAAGACCGCCGCACTCGAAAAGGCGATTTTCGTCGGCTGTGGATAGTTCGAATTAATGCTGCAGCCCGCCGCGAGGGGACTAGTTATTCACGTCTCATGAGTGGGTTGCGGCAAGCGGGTGTCGATCTGGATCGAAAGATGCTTGCACATCTTGCAGTTACCCGTCCTGATGCATTCGCTAAGCTTGCCGAGAGGGCCAAAGAAGCCGCTGCATAGGCCATAGGCATACAAAAGTTTCCGGGAGCTATGCCATCCGGCCGATCAATTGCTGGAGTACTACTAGCAGAAGAATTGCGGCTAGTGGGCTCAAGTCCATCATTCCTGTGCTTGGAAGAACTCGTCGGATTGGATCTATAACGGGTTCCGTGATCCGCAGAAGCACCTGGTAGACAGTGCTCGACTGGTCGATGGGCAGCCAACTGATTAGAGCTCGTGCCACGATCGCCCATGTGAGGATTGTCAGAAAGGTAAGAGTGAACTGTGCAATGTAGGGGTTCACGGCTCGGAAAGCTCTGCCGTAAGGATACAGTAGGCATGGGTAACCTTCGTGTCAGGGGTTGGCTTCAATGCAGCTAGCTTTCCTGGATGGCGATTAGCAATCTGGTGGAAGTCTTATGAGAATTCGTAGAGACGAGCAGGGCGGTGGGCTCCTTCCTTTCGAGTTTCATTTGTGGCGCGCACGATTCCAAGCCCAACCATTCGTCGTCGGAAGTTACGTTTGTCCACGGGTTCCTGAAGGATAGCTTCATATACCCCTTGCAGCTCACGCAGGGTGAAACGCCGTGGCAGGAAGCTGTACGCAACATTGGTATAGGCAAGCTTGTTGCGTAAACGCTCGCGAGCGTATTCCAGAATCCTTTCGTTCTCGAACGCAAGGGAGTCTAAGTCACGCAGTGCATGCCAAGCAGGACGCCATTCCAGGTCTTGCCGAAGACGTGCCTGTGCTGCTGGTAGCAAGGCAAAGTAGGCCACGACGATACCTGCGTCTCCCTGCTTAGTAGCGTCGAAACTGTAGAGCTGTTCGAGGAAGACATCAGTTAGTCCTGTCTCATCTTGGAGCTTGCGGCTTGCTGCGCCATCGAGTGTTTCGTTGGCCTGTAATAGACCCCCTGGTAGGGCCCATTCTCCCTGGTATGGCTCGGCTGCACGCTCGATTAGCAGCACGGAAAGGTGTTCCTCCATAACAGTGAAGATTACGACCACGACTGCTGGTGCCATCTGCCCAGTGTATGACCTCGGCAGCATCGCGGGGAAAAGAAAACAGAGAAGATGTGGCTCAAGCAATCGCTTTCCATACAATGGTTGCGGAGGGGTCGCATAGTGGCCTAGTGCGGGCGCCTGCTAAGCGCTTACCGGCGGTAACGTCGGTCGAGGGTTCGAATCCCTCTCCCTCCGCCATTTTAGGAATTGAGAACGGATGAAAGAACGGTACTTTCTCTGGACAGTCGGCTGCCAGATGAACATTGCTGATAGTGAGAAGCTGGCAGCCGGTTTTGAGCGCCTCGGTATGGAGTCGGTATCGGCAGCCGAAGGCGCCGACATCGTCGTCATCAATACCTGTAGCGTTCGGCAACACGCAGAGGACCGCGCATACTCGCAGCTAGGGAGAATACGACTCCTTAAGGAGGCCCGCCCTAGCTTAAAAGTTGCCGTAATGGGATGCATGGTCGGCATGAGAACTCGAGATTTAGAACGCCGATTCCCCTTCGTGGACGTTTTCGCTCCACCGCAGCAGTTCAAGTCGATTATGGAACTTGTCGAAGAGCCGATGGAGGATTTTGGTGGGGAATTTTGGCCAGCTACGTTTGCTGTTCCAGAGGGCCCTACCGCCTTTGTGCCTGTTGTGCATGGCTGCGATAAGTTCTGCACCTACTGCATAGTTCCCTACCGGCGAGGTCGGGAACGTAGTCGTCCTGTCGACGAGATTGTGCGAGAGGTGTCTTACCTCACCGCAAATGACGTGCGTGAGGTGACTTTGCTAGGTCAGACGGTTGAAGCCTATGGCCACGATCTTCAAGGCACCCCAGATCTAGGCGACTTGATGAGGGAACTCTCCAGTATTGAGCACCTTTCGCGAATCCGTTTCCTTACGTCTTACCCCAAGGACATGACTTCCCGCATCCTCGAGGCGGTGGCGGAGCTCCCCAAGGTAATGGAGTGCTTCTCTTTGCCAGTACAGGCTGGCAGTGATGCTGTGCTGCAATCTATGAGACGCGGCTATTCCAAAACTGAGTACATCGAGAAGGTACGTGAGGTGCGGACTCTCATGCCCAACGCAGGTATCACTACGGATGTGATTGTGGGATACCCCGGGGAAACCGATGATCAATTTGGCGAGACCCTTCAACTTCTAGAAGATCTGCGCTTTGACAAGGTACACACGGCCGCTTACTCGGCCCGTCCAGGAACGATTGCCGACCGAAAGTTTCCAGACGATGTTCCTACGGATGTTAAGTCTGAGCGTCTCCATCGAGTACAGGCAGTCGAGGAGCGAATTTCCCTGGAGCTCAACGAGGCCTACCTGGGTACGGTTGAGATCATCCTGGTGGAGGGCATCAACAAGAGGGGCCAGCCTTATGGACGAACCCGTACGGGCAAGCTTGTGAATGTAGATACAGCCGCTCGTGTCGGGAGTCTTATTGATGTCAGCATTAACCACGCCGGCCCCTTCGCCCTTCGGGGTGCCCCAGTCGACTCACTCGCGGTTGTGACCTAGCTCAGTCAGCCTGGTCCAACTTTGAGAAAGTATTGCTCCCTATTAGGGGCAGCGGTAGGATTTCGGAAGCCCTTTTCGAGGGTTCGAGCTTTCCGGGAGTATTCATGGCTCAGGCTGTTGCCTCGCCCCTTCAAAGTGGATTCCTGGCTACCCTTCGGCAGGATCGTTGGTGGGTTGAGCCGGCTCTTGTTTTCGGTAGCCTCTCCCTTTTCTTTGGTTGGCTCACCATCTCGATTTTTATGGACTTTGGCCCCATTGGGCATTACAAGGTTGAGGGCACCCATTTTCTAACGCCGGTGTATGAGCCCACCTGGCTCTCCGCTATTAATGCAGACTGGGAGGGGGCGTGGTACCTCTCTCCCGCTTTTATAGTCTTGGTGGGGCCAGTGCCATTCCGTGCCACCTGCTACTACTATCGCAGAGCCTATTACCGCTCTTACTTCCTTAGTCCGCCAGCCTGTGCTGTAGGGGATTTGGGAAAGAGCTATAAGGGCGAGTCAGCCTTTCCTCTGATCATGCAAAACGTTCATCGATACATCATGTACGTCGCGTTGGTCTTCGTGCCGCTTCTTTGGATTGGTGCTATTCGTAGCTTCCATGTACCAGGTGAAGGCTGGGGCTTCGGGGTCGGCTCTGCACTGCTCATTCTTAATGCGTTTCTTTTGATGATGTACACGTTCTCCTGCCACTCGTTGCGGCATTTCATAGGAGGCGGACTGAACTGCTTTAGCTGTACTGCCTTCACTCGCGCCCGCAAACGAGTTTGGGATTACGTCAGTATCTGGAATGAAAGCCACCGTTTCTGGGCTTGGTCGAGCTTGTTAGGCATCGTCTTGGTTGATGTCTACATCCGCTTGGTTGCGAATGAGCACATCACCGACCCCAACACGTGGAGTCACTTCTAGCTAATGGTTGACTACGAACGCCACGACTATGACGTGATCGTTATTGGTGCTGGAGGCGCTGGATTACGTGCAGCTATTGAAGCTTCCGCGCAGGGTGCCCGTACTGCCCTTATTTGCAAGTCGCTATTGGGTAAGGCCCACACCGTTATGGCTGAGGGTGGCATTGCGGCTGCTCTTGGTAATGTCTGGCCTCAGGACAACTGGGAAGTGCACTTCCGGGACACCATGCGTGGGGGCAAGATGCTTAACAATTGGCGCATGGCACAACTTCATGCACAGGAAGCGCCTGATCGTGTTCGGGAGCTAGAGGAGTGGGGCGCCCTCTTTGACCGTACTGGTGATGGACGAATCCTTCAACGGGACTTTGGGGGCCACCGATACGCCCGTCTGGCTCACGTTGGTGATCGTACTGGTCTCGAACTGATCCGCACGCTCCAGCAGCATGCTGTCCATAACGGAATAGACGTTTTCATGGAATGCACAGTCTCTCGATTGCTAAAGGATGGGAATCGTGTTTCTGGGGCCGTTGCCTACTGGCGTGAGAGTGGCAACCTACTCGTCTTCAATGCTAAGTCTGTGGTGTTAGCCACCGGTGGTATCGGAAAGGCCTTTGCCGTTACTTCTAACTCCTGGGAATACACTGGCGATGGTCACGCCCTCGCCTACTGGGCTGGAGCGGAGCTCATCGATATGGAGTGTGTTCAGTTCCATCCCACTGGGATGGTCTGGCCCCCAAGTGTACGTGGCATCCTTGTTACCGAAGGAGTTCGCGGTGATGGTGGCACATTGCGCAATAGTGATGATAAGCGCTTCATGTTTGACTACATTCCGGATTTCTTCCGAGCTGAAACCGCTGACACCATAGAAGAAGCCGATGGTTGGTATGAAGACAAAGAAAACAACCGTCGAACCCCAGACCTGCTCCCTCGTGATGAGGTGGCTCGTGCTATCAATGCGGAGGTAAAGGCGGGCCGAGGTAGCCCCCATGGCGGTGTGTTTCTAGATATAGCTTCGAGGCGTTCAACTGACTATATTCGGCGGCGTCTTCCTAGTATGTACCATCAATTCAAGCAGCTTGCTGACGTTGATATCACTGCTCAGCCAATGGAAGTTGGCCCCACTATGCATTACATCATGGGTGGGATTCGCGTCGAGGCTGATACCGCCGCGACAACCGTCCCGGGCCTCTTTGCTGCTGGTGAGTGTGCTGGAGGAATGCATGGAGCTAATCGACTTGGTGGCAATTCACTTTCAGATCTAGTGGTATTCGGTCGTCGCGCTGGATTGGGTGCAGCCCAAGATGCTGCTGCTCAGGTGACTGGTCCTGAGGCTGATGATGCGCAGGTTGAGGAGATTTTCGCGGAGATGCGTGCTCCCTTTGGGCGTGAAGATGGCGAAGGCCCCTACGATATTCAGAGAGATCTTCAGGAAACGATGAACAGCCTTGTCGGCATCATCCGCACTGAGCATGAGCTTCTGCAGGCCCGTGAACAGATTGATGCCCTAAAGCAGCGTGCGACGAACGTAAGTGTCTACGGTCACCAGCAGTACAACCCTGGGTGGCACCTAGCAATGGATTTGCAGGCCCTGTTAACTGTCTCGGAAGCTACTGCCCGTGCCGCCAATATTCGCGAGGAAAGCAGAGGTGGTCATACTCGAGATGATTACCCAGGCCCAAATGATACCGACTGGGGTACCAGGAACGTTGTGATCAGTCAGGGTGTGGATGGCGCGATGGAGGTTTCCACCTCGCCTTTGCCGGAGATGCCTGCCGAACTGAAAGAGCTGTTTGAGGAGTAAGTATGAGCGAAACAGCGAAGATGCGTGTGTTCCGTGGCGATACTGAAAGTGGAGACTGGCAGGACTACGAGGTTGAGGTCGAGGAGGGCCAGGTGGTCCTTGATGTTATCCATCGTATCCAGGCCACGCAGGCCCCTGATCTTGCAGTGCGTTGGAACTGCAAAGCTGGTAAATGTGGCTCCTGTAGCGCTGAAATAAATGGCGAACCCCGGCTAATGTGCATGACTCGCATGAACCTCTTTGAGGTCGGTGAGCAGATTACCGTCGCTCCAATGAAAACTTGGCCTCTTATTCGTGATCTCGTAACAGACGTCTCCTTTAATTATGAGGTTGCAAAAACCATTCCTGCTTTTAAGCCTCGTGAACCGGAGGCGGATGGTACTTACCGGATGATGCAGGAAGATGTGGAACGCGGGCAGGAGTTTCGTAAGTGCATTGAGTGTTTTCTCTGTCAGAACGTTTGCCACGTTATTCGTGACCATCCTGAGAACAAGCCAGAGTTTGCTGGGCCCAGGTTCTTCGTAAGACTAGCTGAGCTTGAGATGCATCCTCTCGATACTGAGGACCGCCTTGAGCTAGCTCGTAAGGATGCTGGCGTAGGTTATTGCAATATTACCAAGTGTTGCACCGAGGTCTGTCCGGAAGAGATCCACATTACGGACAACGCCATTATTCCTCTAAAGGAACGAGTTGCAGATCGCTATTTCGATCCAATTCGATGGCTCGGTTCCAAGATCTTTTCTCGTCGCTAACCAATTTTTGTATCGGCCTGACTGGGAATTTGCGTTGTGGAAGAGTGCGCCTATTGTTCAGGTAGGCGTTCTACGGCCGCTAGGGGCTCTCGATTTGGGTGAATCAGGTATCGCAGACTGGGCAGGGTAATGTCGACAGTCGTAAGAGATGCTGAAATCGGATGTGTAGCGCTGGCACCGGGCAGACCCCACTCGATTTCTTTAAAGCTATTAAGCCTGGGGCGGCCCCGCTGGGCATGTTCAAAAGTGTAATCGGGGTCTACCTGGAGCAGGATCGCTTCCTCGTTACCTTCCCAATTTGTTCGTGCAAGGTTAAGAGAAGCCATGTACTGCACGTCTGCACCGGTAATGGGCTGTGGGTCAATTAGGTCTCCATCCAGAATGGTTTCGTTGTTCGATGTGACATTGGCTGAAGCAGAAGCGTAGCCAGCGTCGAAACAGACTTCGGCGAGGTCTACTGGAAAGCCCCATCGCTCTCGTAAAAGCTTGGTTGCTGATGTTGAGTCGCAATAGCCCCTAACCAGTAGGCCACGAGGACGGGCTCCTGCTCGACAACCGACTCGCACTGTAGCCAAAGTGAATGCTCCGACCTCGCTATCTGGTACGGCTGTCACGTTTATAAGCAGTGTGGGGGGAATGCTAGGGTGAAGGGCGGGCGGCAGTAATGCCTGGCGATCTCCCCCCAGTTCAAAATGAAGCTGTAGGTGTTTTGCTCCTTTTAGCTCCCATGGTTCCGTGTCGAGGCTTGTGAGTAGTGGGGTGCTTTGGGCAATGGAAGATAGGTCGCGTGTTCCCGTGAGTGGCATTACGCGTGATTCTCCGCTGCGGCCCCTGCTGGAGCAGGTTTCTCATCTGCCGCTGCGAATTGCGGCATGACTTCCCTTGCAAAAAGGCGCAGGGAGGCCAATACATCTTCTTGCGGCACTGTTTCGTGGACGTTTAGCAAAAAGTTAATACGGTCCACGCCCGCCTCTTCCCAGTTTCGTACCGCTTGGGCTACCCGGTGTGGGTCTCCGATGGTGAGCCCTTGGGGGACCTTGCCTTCTGGGGTGCTGGTGGATTCCTGCCGTAGCTGGTAGAGCAGCCCTGGCGAAAGGTACGAGGGCGTTGGATAGGCTTGGCGGGTTGCTAGGGTCTGCTCTGAAAGATAGTTGAATGTGCCGGCCATCTGTTGGCCTGTACGGATGCCTTTCTCATCGTCTTCGTGGCAATAAAGGAAGCTGACCGTGTTCACCTGCTCGTTTACGAATTCCCCTACGGGGTCGCAAGATTGGATGCGCTTTCGGTAGCCAGAGATTTTTTGTGCCATTTCGCTCACTCCCCCAAAGGAGAGCCCTAGGCTTCCAAGTCCTCTTTCGGCAGCGTCGATTTCGGTGCCTACGCTGGTCACCGCCACCCACATTGGCGGGTGGGGTTTCTGGTAAGGCTTGGGCAAGATTGTTCGTTCTGGCATCGAGAAGGCACGCCCTTGGTGACTAAAGCGTTCCTGGGTCCACATCTTGGGGATAACTCGCACGTACTCGTCCCAAGTCTTTTTGGTCTCGTCAGGATTAGCTCCGAAACCTCCCAGTTCTGTCCATGTTGCGGAACGCCCTGTGCCAAACTCCAGCCGTCCACCAGAGACGAGGTCAAGGACAGCAGCACGTTCGGCTGAACGAATCGGATTATTCAACTCCGGAACGCAGGTTACGATGCCGTGTCCGACGCGGATCTGCTTTGTTTGCATGGCGATTGCAGTGAGGAAGATCTCGGGTGCCGAACAGTGTGAGTATTCCTCTAGGAAGTGGTGTTCAACTGCCCATGCCTGGTCGAAGCCAAGTTCGTCGGCGAGTCGCGCTTGCTCGAGGCAATTTTGATAAACGTTGTATTCGGTCTCTGGCCCCCAAGGGCGAGGGACCGAAATTTCAAAGAAGACACCAAACTTCATACTCTAGCTCCGCCCGCATACTTAAGTTTGTGGGTCGGGCAATCGTGGACACTTTTCACGTTGTGGTCTAACAGATAGTCAGTGCCGAGGCGCCCCATCGTTATCTGAGTTGGCCTCAAAGACGATTTGTGATGGCTTTGGCGTGGAACTTTGTAAACAAAAGAGATGTTTGCTGTCTGGGCCTACTCATTTCGGTTCACCACGGCGTGTCTAAATTTCACAAGGTTGGTGCTTTGGTCCTGACGTAGGGCTCGCGTGCCTCGCGGCCAAGGCGTACGGTGCGCGCCGTGGGTATTCCTCTTCCCCTGGAAGGTGTGCGGATCATTGACCTTACTGGTGTTTGGGCAGGTTCTTTTTCAACAGTCATCCTTGCAGATCTAGGTGCCGAAGTACTGAAGGCAGAGAACCAGTATGTCTGGCAGCCCCTCACGCGGGCCGGGCGCGCCCGGCCCTCTAGTGAGGAGGCTAAATCCTATATTCCTTCTATGTCCTATCCCGGTGATGAACCGGGCGATCGCCCTTGGAACTATTGCTCCCTCTTCGTTGGTATGTTTCGTAACAAGCGAAGCTTCACAGTTGACCTGCGGCGTCCCGAGGGCCTGGATGTTCTTGCTCGCATAGTTTCCCAATGCGATGCCGTCATTGAGAACAGTGCGGTCGGTACCATGGAGAAGCTAGGCATCTCTTATCAGTGGCTACGAGAGCAGCGAGACGACATCATCTTTGTGCGTGCTTCTGGATATGGGCTAACTGGGGAGTATTCCGATGCCCGTACGCTTGGCGCACATCTTGAAGCGGTAATGGGGCATCAGGTTTTGCGCGGCTATGAAGGCAACGAACCGTCGACGAATTCAGCTATCTTTTCTGCCGACTATGTGAGCGGGACGCAGATAGCGTTTGCTGTGTTGCTTGCATTGTGGCATCGCAACAACACCGGCAAGGGGCAGTTCATAGAGTTGGCTCAGTCGGAGAACGCAGCGGGAATGTTTGCGCAGGCCTACCTTGATTACGCTCTCAATGGCGAAGTTCAGGAGGCCCTTGGTAATCGGTCCATCTATGCGATTGATGGAGTTGCGCCCTGCGGTGTCTATCCGTGCCTCCCCAAAGGAGATACGAGCGAAGGGGGAGATCGATGGATCGCCATTACGGTCTCAAACAATGAGGAATGGGCTTCTCTTCGGGCAGTGATAGGTGATCCGGAATGGGCTTTAGATCCCATCTTGGCTACGGCGGCTGGCCGGGCGGCTAACCAAGAGATTCTCGACGCGAGACTGGCAGAGTGGACGTCCCAAAATGAAGAGGAAGAGCTCTTTCATAAGCTTCAGAAATCGGGCATTGCTGCAGCCCCAGTCCTACCGTCTTGGCGTGTTCCTTCAAATCCGCACGTCCAAGCTAGGGGCCTCTACGAAATATGTGAGTTGGTGGATGATGTTGGGGAGTATTCCTACCCGAGCCCTGTCTATCGTCTGCCTGCTTCCGATAGCAGCATTCGTCGTCCTCCGGTCGCCTTTGGACAAGACAATGAGTATGTCTACAGAGAGCTACTGGAGATATCTGATGAGGACTATGACCGGCTTGTCGCCGAAGGCCATATCGCAACTGAGTTCGACAAATCGATCCCATAAGTGGTTTAACGAATTAATTTTCAAACGCAGGCTCGGTAGTGCTGAAGAGAGGGCTTCGTGACTCACAAGGGGTTTTGGCGGTTTGCGGTGGGTGGCGACCATTTGTGGCTTAAGGATCCCAATGGGGCGGCAGCGACCTGTCTTGCTGAGGCGCTGGGTACGTTCGCACTTGTGTTCGTGGGGCCTGGAGCGATTGCTGTAAATGCTGCTAGTGGTGGTGCTGTTACTGGCGTTGGCATTGGGCTCGCTTTTGGGTTAGTGGTTATGGCAATGGTGTTCGCTCTTGGACACGTTTCCGGAGCCCATATAAACCCGGCTGTTACGCTTGCTTTTCGAGTGACAGGGCGCATTGGGAATGCACGCACTGTCGCTTACATTGCCGCACAAATTGCAGGCGGGATCCTCGCTGGCATGGCAATTGTGGTAATTGTTGGAGATGCTGCTGATGCGGGTGCGACTGCTCCTCGGATAGGCGGCACGGAGGCCGCTTTGCTCTCTGAGCTAATCCTCACATTTTTTCTAGCTCTCGTAATTTTTGGTGTAGCAACTGATGAACGAGCACAGGGGGCTTTTGCAGGGATTGCTATCGGTGGCTTCGTTGGTCTTGCAGCTATTGGTTGGGGTCCTGTCGCAAACGCTTCTATGAATCCTGCACGCTCTTTGGGACCGGCAATTTCTGCAGGGGAATGGACTGCGCATTGGGTCTTTTGGGTAGGTCCTATTGCGGGCGCTGTTGTGGGTGCTCTTGTCTATGAGCTTATACGCAGGGCTCAGATGCAAACCAAAACATGACATAAGTAATGTCATTGGGGTTGGGCAAGCACTATGCTGCAAAGATGACTGCTGCCGTTAAGCGCTACCAAGCCAGAATCGATGCAGTGGCTGGGCAGCGGCGTGACCTTGGATTAGAAGCCCTTGATAACGCTCGTTGGAGTAAGCATGCTGCGTCTTATAGATTTGACCCCTATCGCGTACTTGATCCCAACCTCATTCAACTCGCTGCCCTACTTAACTCCGAAGATCACGTTGTTGATGTCGGAGGGGGTGCTGGTCGAGTAGGGCTCCCGCTCGCATTACGTTGCCGGGCATTGACTAACGTTGAGCCCGCACCTGGAATGGGTGACGAATTTTTGGCTGTCGCCCGCGAGGCGGGCATCAAGCAGGCTAACCTGATTCGGGCGTCATGGCTTGATGTAGAAGTCGAAGGGGATTTAATCGTTTGCGTTGATGTTCCATATTTTGTTCGGGAAATCGATGAATTTGTGGCTAAGCTTCATCGGTCCGCATCGAGACGTGTGGCAATTTGGATTTGGAGCCCTACGCCCCCCGCGCGAAGCGCCAAACTTTTTCAGATTGCCCACGGGGTTGAGTTGCAACGCCCCCCCGATCATCGGGAGTTGCTGCCGGTGCTTTGGGAGGCAGGTTTGCTACCTGAAGTGAGGCTTTTGCCGGAACCATTCTCCTGGCCTGAGAGTGATGATGAGTTTCCCCCCAAGGATGAGGAGGGGGCTGTGGCTTTTGCTCTAAGGGAGGTGGAAGCTAGCCATGTATCAGGAGCGGCGGGACGTATCGCAAGTCGGCTTGATGAGCTCTTTGTGAAGGAGGGAGAGGATTGGCTGCCAAACTGGCGCCCCCCCCTGCAGGGCTTGCTGATTACTTGGGAGAGTAGTGGTGCTTACTCCTGAAGATCTGGTGCTTTGTCTAGGTTCTATCAGGACTGCTTCCTTTGCCGAGCGGGTCCAGGCTGCAAGTGCGAATGGCTTTGCCGGTATTTCCATGTGGATGTCGCACTACGATGAAGCCAGGGCCGAAGGTCTTTCGCATGGTGAAATGCGAAGTATTCTTGACCAGCAGGGCGTGAAGCTGGCCATGCTTGAATACATCAGCAATTGGGCAAATGGCTCAGCTGCCCGGCATGACATTGTGGATGAGACTGCGGGTATTTGTGGGATTGCTGAGGAATTAGGCTCCGAAACTGTACTGGCTGTCACCATGCTTCCCAAGATCAATGTTACTCATGCGACAGCGGGACTTTCTATCGCAAGTGATGTAGCCGCAAACTATGGCCAGCGCGTCGGGATAGAGTTTTTGCCTTGGACGGGTGTGCCCAACCTTTCTTGCGCGTGGTCGCTTGTGCGTGACGTCGACCGATTCAATGTAGGACTGGTCATTGACGCCTGGCACTGGTTTCGCTCCGGCCCGGATCTCTCACTTTTGAATGCAATCCCTGGTGAGAAGGTTATCCATCTCCAAATCAGTGATGCCCCTGCTGAGTCAGATTTGGACCTGGTTAGTGAGACGATTGGACATCGCCTTCTTCCTGGTGCTGGTTCCATTGATTTACCTGCACTCTTGAGGGTTCTCGATGAAATTGGGAGACGGGGCCCCACTGCGGTTGAAGTTTTTAGTGATT
>CEUS01050049.1_pt1 | contig 18308 bp, 14 predicted proteins | sample 427031 | NCBI WGS metagenome assembly CEUS01 (sample SAMEA2622837, study PRJEB7988) | marine metagenome | biome: marine biome (ENVO:00000447); feature: marine epipelagic mixed layer (ENVO:xxxxxxxxx); material: "saline water (ENVO:00002010), including plankton (ENVO:xxxxxxxx)" | depth 140 m | reverse complement strand
GCCTCGGCATCGACCACGAAGAGACTGTTTGCCTCCCACATCGAGAACAGGTCTGCCGAGCCGTGATGTCCTACCCAACACGTTCGCCACTGACCCTTCTCGAACCGGGATGCCGCGGGAACGTATTGCTCCCTTCCCGGCGCCTGACGAAAAGGCTCGTCCAGGGTAGCCCGCACACGAGGTCTGTGCAGATCATCGAGGCCTTGCATCTTCTTGAGTGCCGGTCGAACCAGAAGTTCGAGACCCACGACCGAGGAAACCGGGTTGCCCGGCAGACCGAAGATCAACTTCTGGCCACGCACGCCAAACGTAAGGGGCTTCCCAGGTTTCATCCGAATGCGATCGAATCGGACTTCGACGCCCAGTTCGGTCATCACCCCCTGAACCAGATCGTAGACGCCGGCCGATACGCCACCTGACAGCAGGAGCACATCGCACTCCTCGATGCCCTCGGTCATCACCCGACGGAGGTCCTCGACGTCGTCCGTTGCGATTCCCAGATACCTTGGGGTAGCCCCCGCCCTCACAACCTGCGTCGCCATCGAGTAACCATTGCTGTTCCGAATCTGCCCGGGCTCAGGGCGCACGTGGGGTTCGACAATTTCGTCCCCCGTCGCAACCACACCTACCACCGGCCTCCGATAAACGGGCACCGTATCGAATCCCACGGCACCCAGGATCCCGATCTCAGGCGGCCGAAGAGCCGTACGGGCCTTGAGCACAACCTGACCCTTGCGAACATCTTCGCCCAGTGGCACACGATTGGTTCCAGGGGAGACCGAGGCCAGAATACTGACCACCCCATCTACCCGCTCGGTCTCTTCAACCATCACTACAGTATCCGCCCCATCTGGCATCGGGGCACCCGTCATAATCTGTGTTGCCTGACCGCTCACTACGGTCTTCTGAGGCACGACGCCTGCCTGAACCTCCTCGATCACATTCAGCGCCACGGGGTTCTCTGCCGACGCACCCGAAACATCGGCGCCGACAACCGCGTAGCCATCCATCGTTGCCTTCTCGAAGGGAGGCATATTGATGTCCGACACCACGTCCTCGGACAAAGTGTGGCCGAGGGCATCCATCAGCGAAACTTGGGTGCAATCGATCGGTTTCGTGCTCGCCAGCACCCGATCGATCGCTTCACGCATTTCGATCATCTGTTTCTCCAACCTTGAGGTTTGACTCGACTAATATAACATAAGCCTCCATCCAAGTCATCGGCACACCGGTGTTGGACATTGCCGGCAGGCTTGACCCGATTCGGACGGAGGGATAGATTCGGGCTTCCGCACCTACCCGGAACAAGGAGTGATATCGATGTCGACCCCAAAAACGGCGTGGATCACGGGCGCAGGGTCCGGCATCGGCCGGGCCATCGCCGTCAGCCTCTCGAACGATCAAGCGAATCTCACCCTCTTCGGACGAACCCAGGAAACCCTCGAAGAGACCGCCAGCGCCTGCCGGAACAGCGCGGACATCCACATTGTCGTAGGAAGCGTCGACGACCGGTATGCCGTCGGAGAGGCTGTCACCACCACGATCGATCGCTTCGGCGCCCTCGATATTCTTGTCAACAACGCAGGGACGAACGGGAAAAAGCGCAACCTCTCCGATATGCCGCCCGGGGAGTGGGACCGTGTGATCGAAATTAACCTCACGGGCGCTTACAACTGCTTCAAGGCCGCGGCCCCACACTTCGAACGACAGTCGGACGGGCTCGTCATCAACATCGCATCGATGGCCGGCAAACGGGCCGGCGTGATCGGAGGCGTCGCCTACAGCGCATCCAAGTTTGGAATGGCGTCACTCACTCAGTCTATCAACGCCGAGTATCGTGAAGCCGGGATCCGCGCCTGCTGCATTTTCCCCGGTGAGGTCGACACACCCATTCTCCAGCATCGCCCCGTTCCAGTTTCCGACGCCAAACGGGAGGCCGCTCTCCAACCCGAGGACGTAGCTGAGGCCGCTCTGATGGTCGCACGTCTTCCAGATCGGGCCATCGTCGAAGAAATCACGATTTTCCCTCGACGCGTCGTCCCAACCTGAGCGTCCGCTTGCCGATCCTCGAACCCTTGCTTATCGTAAGCGTATAAGTATCTAAGTAACAATCGATTACCCCAAGGAGTTGTGACTCGTTTGAAAACAGAAATTTTCATCAATGTAGCTTCGCAAGAATCTCGAATCGCTATCCTCGAAAACGACCGCCTCGTCGAAATCCTCGTCGAACGCTCTGACAGTGAGCGGATGGTCGGCGATATGTATCACGGTAAAGTCACCGCTGTGCTACCCGGAATGCAGGCCGCATTCGTCGATATCGGCCTGGAAAAAAGCGCCTTCCTCCACGTTTCCGACCTTCCCGGCTCGCCCGGGTCGATGGTCGAACTCGATGAGGAAACGCTCGAGGAGATCGACTACCGCACGAATTCACGCGGGCAACCTGTCTTTCCGATCGAAGAGGTCCTGAAGAAGAATCAGGACATCATCGTTCAGATCAAGAAAGAGCCCATCGGCACCAAAGGCCCTCGCGTCACCGGCGTGCCCTCCATCGCCGGTCGATTTATGGTCCTCGTACCGGGCGGCGACAAGATCGGCGTTTCGCGAAAAATCACCAATTGGGGTGAAAAGAGGCGGCTCAAAGACCTGGGGCGGCGAATCAAACCCGATGGAGTGGGTGTCATCGTCCGAACCGAGGCTGACGGTAAAGGCGAAAGGGAATTCAGTCGGGATCTCAAGGAGCTGGTGACGATGTGGCGTCGGATCGAGAAGGACGCCAAAAAGACCGGCGCCCCCGCCCTGCTCCACAAAGAGATGGCGATGACCTCAAGTATGATCCGCGATCTCTTCACCGACGAGGTCGAGCGCGTTGTCGTCGACTCCAAGCAGGAATACAAGAAGATTCTGCACTACCTCAAGGGCGTCTCTCCGCACCTGCGGGACAAGGTCGAATACTACAGTGACCGTAGACCCATCTTCGACGCTCACGGGATCGAGGATGAAATCCAGAAAGCCGCACAACGTCAGGCCTGGCTGAAGGGCGGAGGCTATCTGGTTATCGACCACACCGAAGCCCTGGTCGCCATCGACGTGAACAGTGGTCGCTACGTAGGCCGCAAGAACCAGGAAGAAACCGTCCTCCGCACCAACCTCGAGGCCGCAAAGGAAGTGGCCAGACAGATCCGGCTCCGTGATATGGGCGGCATCATCGTTATCGACTTCATCGATATGATGCTTCCCCAGAATCGTCGTCGTGTCGAGGAGGAATTCCGCCAGGCTCTTCGCCGGGATCGATCGCGCCCCCGCACATCTGAAATCAGCGAGTTCGGATTGATGGAAATGACTCGCCAGCGCGTGAGGCCCAGTCTGATGTTCACCTACAGCGAGCCGTGTCCTCACTGTACGGGAACCGGTCGAGTCGTCAGCAAGGAAACCACGCTTTCCGACATCGAACGATGGCTCAAACGAAGCCGGGCTGCTTCGATCGAGCGACGCCTCACCGTTATGGTCAACCCGGTTTTGAGCGAGTATCTGCTCGAAAATCGGAAAGAGCGGCTGAAGAGAATGCGTAAATCGACCCGGGTATGGCTTAATGTGGAATCCGATTCGGGCATCCAGGCCGACGACTACAAGATCTACTCTCGGAAGCGAAAACAGGACATCACAAAAGAATTTAAATCTTGACTGAAACGTCTGTTTTGGATAGCCTTAGTGTTCTCTGGCATCTGGGCCGTCCTAGGTCCAAGACTGTTGTGGAGGCGCTCCAATAATGTATGCAGTCGTAGAAGTGGGTGGTCGCCAGCTCAAGGTTCAGGAAGGCGACAAAATCCGGGTCCAGAAGGTCGATGGTGAGCCAGGCAGCAAGGTGACGCTCGACCACGTCCTTCTCGTTTCCGATGAAAGCGGGACCAGAGTCGGCGCTCCTACCGTCGACGGCGCCTCGGTCGAAGTAAGTGTGCTCGACCAGGGCAGAGACAAGAAAGTCATCGTCTTCAAGATGAAACGGCGGAAGGGATACAGGCGGAAAAACGGTCATCGCCAGCCCTACACCGACCTGATGGTCGACAAGATCTCCGCCTGACGTTACGGGGGATTCCGGTATGGCTCATAAAAAAGGTGTCGGAAGTTCGAGGAACGGACGCGACAGCCAGGGGCAACGGCTCGGCGTGAAAGCGTTCGGGGGCGAATTAGTATCTGCTGGGAGCATCATCATCCGTCAGCGCGGCACTCGCATACACCCGGGCAATAACGTCAAACGGGGCAAGGACGATACGCTCTTTGCGGTCGTCGACGGCGTCGTCACGTTCGAGCGCCTGGGCAAGTCGAAGAAGAAAGTCAGCGTCTACGCCAAGGCCTCCTAGACGGCTTAGACGCCGAGCAAGCCTGATAACAGAACGAGGTCCGCGTGAAAATTGCCGTCGTAGGCGCGGGCAACGTAGGAGCCACCGCGGCTCAGCACATCGCACAGAATGAGCTGAGCCGCGAAGTCGTTTTACTCGACGTTGCCGACGGAATCCCACAAGGCAAGGGACTAGATCTCGCCGAGTCTTCTCCCGTAGATCGATTCGACACCCGCATCGTCGGCACGAGTGACTCGACCGCGTTGACGGGCGCCGACATCGTCATCATCACCGCCGGCATCGCCCGCAAACCGGGAATGAGTCGCGACGATCTGCTCGCCACCAATGCGGACATCGTCGGCTCGGTGAGCGAGGACGTCGCCCGTTACGCCCCTGAATCCATCCTGATTGTCGTCACGAACCCCCTCGACGTAATGGCCTGTGTCGCGTTTAAGCGTTCTGGCTTCCCCCCGGAGCGCGTCGTCGGGATGGCCGGAATCCTGGATACCGCACGCTATCGCTATTTCCTGGCCACAGAGTTGGATGTTTCCGTCGAGGATATCACGGCCTTTGTCCTGGGCGGTCACGGCGATGCGATGGTACCCCTTCCCCGCTACACCACAGTCGCCGGCATCCCCGTCACTGAGCTTCTCGACAGCCCGACCATCGATCGCATCGTCCAGCGAACCCGTGACGGTGGAGCCGAGATTGTAGGGCACCTCAAGACAGGCAGCGCTTACTACGCTCCCGCCGCCGCCATCGCCGAAATGGTCAAATCCATCGTCCGGGACAAGAAGCGAATCCTGCCCTGTGCAGCCTGGTTGACCGGACAGTACGGAATCCACGACCTCTTCGTCGGAGTACCGGTCAAACTTAGCGCAGGGGGAGTCGAAAGTATCATCGAGATCGGCCTATTGCCCGACGAATCGGCCGCGCTCCACGCCTCGGCCGAGGGGATCCGAGAAAGCGTCTCCCTCCTCCAGCTGTGAAACAATCCCGCCGGTAAGGCGTTATATTAAGGCGTCGTCCGCTAAGCGAGACCGACGCCTTTTCTGTGCCTGCATCGAACGCCAGATACGAGGACCGGATGAGTTCACGTAGACGAGATCTGCTCAGTAAACTGCTGGGATCCAGTCTCGTCCTTACCGTCGCGGGTTTGGTGGCTCCCATCTGCGCTTTTCTCACACCGCTACCCGACGCCGAGCTAGGCTCGAACCTCTTCGAGGACGCCGACGGGAACCCCATTCCTCCCGGCTGTGTGAGCGAAGGCACCGGCATCGTAGGTCGCCTTGCCGGCCGCCCCACGCTGGTTCTCCGAAAAGACCGTCGACTCTTCGCATTCGCCGCAGTATGTACCCATCTCGGATGTGTCGTACGCTGGAACTCGAACCGGGGTTCGATCGAGTGTCCTTGCCACGGTGGACGGTTCGACCTTGAAGGTCACGTCGTTGGGGGGCCCCCGCCCTCAGGACTGCAGACCGTATCTGTTCGAGTTCACGAAGACCGGATACAGCTCGCGTGAGCGTCCTCACCCTCGTCATCGATTGGCTCGATGAGCGACTTCCCCTCCGCCAGGTCCTGGAAACGCTCGTCAAAAACCTCCGAAAACCAGTCCCCCCTCACGCCAACTTCCTCTATACCCTCGGCTCGCTCGCACTCTTTCTCTTTGTTCTTCAGGCCATCACGGGCGTCCTGATGATGATCTACTACAAGCCGACCGTGAGGGACGCCTACGACAGTGTTTATTTCATCCACGATCGCGTCCCTTTCGGTTGGCTAATCCGACAGGTTCACGTCTGGGGCGCCAACCTGATGGTCCTGACGGTCCTCCTGCATATGGTGAAAACCTTCGTTTACGGCGCGTACAAACGCCCCCGCGAAGTCACCTGGATGTTCGGCACGATCCTTCTCGGAACCGTGTTCGGCTTCGGCTTCACCGGCTATCTCCTTCCCTGGGACCAGCTCGCTTATTGGGCAACGGTTGTCGGCACAGAAGCTCCAGGATCGATGCCCGTCTTCGGCCCGCTCGTACGAGAATTGATGCGAGGGCAAACCGAAGTTGGAGAGGCCACCCTCGGAAGGTTCTTCGTTGTCCACGTGGCGGTGCTTCCCGTTCTGTTCGTGGCAGCCGTAAGCGTCCACCTGATCCTGGTCCGGATCCAGGGAACTTCTCCCTTGAACAGAACCGACGAACCGGAACCCACATGGTCTCAACTCCAGGCCGAGGGCGGACATCCCTTCTACCCGAACCACGTCCTCAAAGAAGGCATCGTCGCCTACCTCATCCTGGGTCTGCTGCTGACTCTCGCCATCCTCTATCCGTTAATGCCCACCGAGCGCGCGGATCCTTTCACCACACCCGAAGGAATCAAGCCGGAGTGGTATTTCCTCCCGATGTTCCAGCTACTCAAGTATCTGCCTGAGCCCATCGCTGTGGGGCTTCCCGGTCTGGTCGCCGCTGTGGTTTTCCTTCTACCCTTCTTGGACCGGTCGCCCGAACGCAATCCCCGCAGGCGGCCAGCCGCGATGGCGATCGCTGCCGGATTCCTCATCCTCACCCTCGCACTGGGGCTGCTCGGCCACGTCTCTGAAACCCGACGTGTCATCTTCGGAACGAGCTACGACTTCAGCGCAAAGGGGTGGCCGACGCCGGTGGCGGAGGAGGTTCTGGAATGAACTCCTGGCTGTGGGTTGCTTGCCTGTTCATCGTATCTCCCGCGGCGGCGCTCGACACCCTTCCTCCGGAAACCGAGCAAGCCTTCTACGACGGCGTACACGGCTATTTCGATTGCGTCGACTGTCACACGGACACGACCTCATCCACCATCGCGCGCAACAGGCTCCCAGCCGTTTGCGGAGATTGTCATCCCAAGGCGAGGACCGACTTCGAGAAAAGCGTTCACTGGGGTGGCGGGAAGGCAGAAACCGTCTGTATCGATTGTCACGGTATTCACGACATCGACCCCGTCAGCCAGCCGACGAGCAAGGCATATCGTTCACTCGTCTGTGGCGATTGTCACATCGGACCGATGGAGCACTTCGCCACCGGACCTCATCACCCGGCCTTTGAAGTCGGTGGTCAACTCGCGTGTGCATCGTGTCACAGCAACCACGCGGTCCTTTCCCCCACGATCGACGTCGTGCGGGAAGCCTGCGAAGCGTGCCATCCTGCAGATTCCGATGCTTTCGCATTCGGGCAAACGTTCGGACAGCGCATCGAAGCGGTCCGTACCACCCTCGACGACGCGAAAGAGAAAGTCTCGGTCGCAGAAGTGGAAGGAGTCGACACGCGCGGCGCCCAGAGTGCCATCCAGAACGCGCACGCAGCTTACACGCAGACCCGACTCGTCTGGCACGGACTGGACGACCAGACCATTCGCAGCACATCGGAAGGCGCTCTCGCGGCAGCCGAAACGGCCACCGCGGATCTTTTACGATCCAGAGCCACCCTCGACCGACGAAAACTCTGGCTGATCGTTGTTTGGGTTTTCATCCTCGTCAGCGTCCTGCTGCTGACCCTCAAGAAGCGATCTCTCGATGCCCGTTCTTCATCCAGCTGAGGTATGGCGTGTCTAACCAGAATATTCTGATCGTCGACGACGAACCCAATCTGCTCGAAAGCTTCAAGATCGGTCTGGAGTTGAAAGACTATGATGTGACGATCGCCGATGGGGGGAAGAAGGCCCTGAGCTAAATCGAGAAGCACACCTTTGATGTGGTTCTGCTCGATATCCGAATGCCAGGGATGGACGGCATCGAGACTCTGCAGGAAATCCGCAAAAAGCGCCCGGACCAGATCGCCATTAGGCTCACCGGTCAGGGCAACATCGAAAGCGCCGTTGAAGCCGGCCGACTGGGGGCGTACGACTATCTCGAAAAACCATCCGCACCCGATGCCGTTCACCTCCGAATTCAGAAAGCCGTCGAGCATCGGGCGGTGGAAAAGCAACTCCACCATATCCAGGCCCTTGTCGGCGGCGATTTCGAGGGCGTCGTCGGTAAAAGCTCGGTGATGACCGACGTGTTCGACCTGGTCAAACGAATTGCGCCCACGGATAGCACGATCCTCATCACGGGAGAGACGGGAACCGTAAAGGAACTCATCGCCAGCGCGATTCACCTCAACTGCCCGCGATCAGAGGCCCGATTCTTCGCACTTCACTGTGCCGCGATTCCAAAAGAGCTCCTGAAAAATGAACTCTTTGGACACGAAAAAGGATCGTTCACGGGCGCATCGTCTCAGAAGACGGGCTACTTCGAGGCCGCGAACGGAGGAACGCTGTTTCTTGACGAAGTGGGCGAGATGAGTATTGCCGCGCAGGTCCGTTTGCTGCGCGTGCTACAGGAAAAGGAATTTATTCGTGTTGGATCGACGACCCCCATCCGAACCGATGTGCGACTCGTCGCAGCAACCAATCGTAATCTCGAAGAGGAAGTCGAGAAGGGCCGGTTCAGGGAGGATCTCTTTTATCGTCTCAACGTCATTCAAGTCCATATGCCCGCGTTACGAGATAGTCGGGACGACATTCCGCTTCTCGTTCACCATTTCCTCGAAAAGCATAAACCCAGGGATGCCGATTGCTCGAAAGAGATCACCGAGAAAGCGATGAACAGCCTCGTACATCACGACTGGCCGGGGAATGTTCGCGAACTCGAAAACATTGTTGAGCGAGCCGTCGCATTGTGCCAGGAAGATGCAATCGATGTAACAGATCTGCCTGCGACGCTACAGGACGGTACCGCGTCGACGATCAAGGATGCCACCAGCTATTCTCACCTTTCCCTCCAGAAGGCGCGTGAATCCTTCGAGCAAGTCTATATTCGGGAGGTCCTGACGAAAACCGGCGGGAACATAACCCACGCCTCCAAGATGGCCGGTATCGCGTGGCAGAACTTCCATCAGAAGTTGAAGAAGTACGACATCAATGCGAAGTCCTTCGCGAAGAAGAAATAGCCGATCCATTCGATCTTGCCTGAAACGAAAAGCCCTCCCGAGAGATCTCGAGAGGGCTTTTCGTTTTCCTACCAGCGTTGTCAGTTCTTCAGGAAGTTCCTCAGAACGGTGTGCAGAATCCCACCATTTCTGTAGTAGTCCACTTCCACCGGCGTGTCTATCCTCACCGTCGCCGTGAAGGTCTTTTCGCCGTTTTCTCCCCTGGCCGTCACCGTCACATCCTGCAAAGGCGTGAGACCATCCCCGGCAATACCCATAATATCGAACGTTTCCGTGCCATCCAATCCAAGGGACGCCGGGTTCTCGTCATCCTTGAACTGTAGGGGCAACACTCCCATTCCAACCAGGTTGCTACGGTGGATGCGTTCAAAGCTCTCCGCGATGACGGCTCGAACACCCTGCAAAGCGGGGCCTTTGGCCGCCCAGTCCCTGGAGGATCCTGTCCCATACTCCTTACCTGCCAGAACGATAACCGGTGTCTGTTCCTCCACGTATTTCATCGCTGCATCGTAGATACTCATCTCCTCGCCATCCGGAAGATGCCGAGTCACGCCACCTTCCGTCCCCGGCGAAAGGAGGTTTCGAATCCGGATGTTCGCGAAGGTGCCGCGCATCATTACCTCGTGATTGCCACGTCGCGATCCATAAGAATTGAAATCCTTCGGTTCGACTCCCCGTTCGATCAGGTAGCGCCCGGCGGGACTGTCGACCGCGATGCTTCCCGCTGGAGAGATGTGATCTGTCGTCACCGAATCCCCCAGAACGGCCAGTACTCGTGCTCCGGCAATGTCCGTGATCGGACCCGGCTCCGCGGACAGATCCTGGAAGAACGGAGGCTCCTGCACGTAATTACTCGCCGTGTTCCATCCGTAGAGATCTCCGCCCTGTCCTCCGATCGCGTTCCACATCTCGTTCCCGTCAAACACATTGCCATAGCGTCCGCTGAACATCTCGGGTTGGAGCGCCTCTACCACCGTATCCGCTATGTGATCTTGCGAAGGCCAGATATCGCGAAGAAAAACCGGCTGCCCGTCCGCTCCCTCTCCCAGAGGCTCTTTTACAAGATCAATATCCACACGGCCGGCGATGGCATAGGCAACTACAAGCGGAGGTGAAGCCAGATAGTTAGCCTTCACGTGCGGGTTGACCCGCCCTTCGAAGTTTCGGTTTCCCGACAGCACCGAAGCGGCCACGAGATCCCCTTCATCGATCGCCTCCACCACCGGATCGGGCAACGGTCCGCTGTTGCCGATACACGTCGTACACCCGTAGCCCACCGTATGGAATCCCAAAGACTCGAGATCCCCCGTCAGACCCGCACGATCCAGATAGTCCGTCACCACACGTGAGCCTGGAGCGAGGCTCGTCTTCACATAGGCCGGTACCGATAGGCCTTTTTCAACCGCGTTCTTCGCAAGAAGACCGGCTGCAACCATCACCGAGGGATTGCTCGTGTTCGTGCAGCTCGTGATCGCCGCGATCACCACCGCGCCGTGCCCCATAGCTACTTCGTTCCCGTCGAGCGAAACATCCACCGTCCGGGTTCGCTCCGCTGCGTTCAGGCCGAATCCGCTGTTCCCCACCGGCGCTTCCAAAGCGTCCTCGAATCCGCCGCGCATATCGTTCAGCGGAATGCGGTCCTGCGGTCGCTTGGGGCCAGCCAGACTTGGCTCTACGCTCCCCAGGTCCAGTTCGATCGTGTCCGTGAACGAAGGTTCCGGACTTTCGTCTGTTCTGAACAACCCCTGCTCTTTGGTGTAGCGCTCGACCAGGTCCACCTCGTCCGGCGTTCGGCTTGTACGCTCGAGATAACGAAGCGTCTCGTCGTCCGTGGGAAAGAAGCCCATTGTGGCGCCGTACTCAGGAGCCATATTCGCAATCGTCGCCCGGTCGGCAAGCGACATACTCGACAGGCCGGACCCGTAGAACTCCACGAACTTGCCGACCACACCCTTCTCCCGCAGCATCTGTACGACTGTCAGCGCGAGGTCTGTCGCCGTGGCGCCCTCAGGGAGTGTCCCCTGAAGTTTAAATCCAATAACTTCGGGAGCGAGCATATAGATCGGCTGTCCGAGCATTACCGCTTCTGCTTCGATGCCACCCACCCCCCAGCCAAGGACCCCCAGTCCGTTAATCATCGTCGTATGCGAGTCCGTCCCCACGAGACTGTCGGGGAAGGCAACCCCATCTCGCAGCATCACGCCTTTGGCCAGATACTCCAGGTTCACCTGATGCACGATCCCGGTTGCGGGTGGCACGACCCGAAAGCTCTCGAACGCGTTTGACCCCCAACGGAGAAACTCATAGCGCTCGTTGTTGCGCTCAAACTCGATTTCCGCATTCTGCTGGAGAGCGTCGGTCGAGGCGAACCGATCCACTTGAACGGAGTGATCGACGACCAGATCGGATGGAATCAGGGGCTCAATCTTACTCGGGTCGCCACCCAGACGATCCATCGCGGACCTCAAGGCAGCCAGGTCAACCAGGGAGGGCACTCCGGTAAAGTCCTGAAGGACCACCCGGGCGGGTTTGAAAGGGATCTCTTCCTGCGTCGGATTGGCGGGATCCCATCCAGCGATGCGTTCCACATCGGCGGCGGTCACCTGATAGTCATCCAGATTGCGCAGACCCGCTTCCGCCAGAACCTTGATGCTGTAGGGCAAGCGGCCGATCGAATCGAACACATCGAGCCGGTAGATCTGTACCGATCCACTCTTCGTAGCGAGTGTCGATTCCGCACCGAATGTGTTCTTGATCTCACTCATAGCAACATCCTCTCAGGGGGGACCGCCGGTCATCTCTTGCCGTCTGGGGCTGGTCATATGACGATAGATCGATATTCACTTTCTCTTGCCGCTCAATTTAGCCATATTAATCCATTATAAAAGCGAATGATTCGACTAATTCATATTCCCTTACGGAATTCCTCTATCCGTGATCGCGAACCTCGAAGCCCTCGCAGCCCTGGCCGATCTCGGCACGATGACGCAAGCCGCCACGCGCCTGCGAATTACACAGTCCGCGGTCAGCAAGCGCATCGCCGCCCTCGAGGGCGAACTGAACCTTCGACTCGTCGAACCCGCGGGAAGAGGCGTCCGCCTGACCCCCGCTGGCGAAAACCTCCTCGATAAAACGGCACCCTTTATGGCCTCTCTGAAGGATGCGTTGCATCAGGGGGGGCCATCGACGGGCGAAAGACTTGTGATCGGTGTGTCCGAATCCATCCTCGCATCCTGGGGCGGTAGCGTCCTGTCAGAAGTCTTGCGAAAGGTCCCCGATCTCGAAATTGGACTCAACGCTCACCGCAGCCCGGTGGCACTCGATCACGTCCGATCAGGCGAGTATATGCTCGCCCTCTGCGCGGGTGAGGCAGGCGAGACTCCCGAACTGAAGTCTGAAATCATCCTGCACGAACCGATGGTCATCGTACCCGCCGCCTTGGAGCCGATCCAGCTCAAGGAAACTCTGCCTGTACTCACGATCGAACCTCACGCGTCTACTTGGCGATACCTCGAGCGACGTCTGAGGGCTCACTCTGCCGAATGGGGATTCCGAATCGTTGTCGAACGCACCTTGCAGTCATTCGCGTGTATCGCTCAGATCGCACGGTCGGGCCTTGCCCACGGTCTGGTCCCTCTCGGTATTGCGCAGTCGCTTGGAATACCCGCACGGTCACTGATCCGGTTTCCCGAACCGGGTCTGACGAGGCCGGTCAGCCTCGTCGGTCGAAGTCGAACCTGGGCTCGACCGGTCGTACGGGATTTCCACAACGCCCTTGTCCAGGAGATCGACCGAATCATCGACTCGATCTCGTAGCATCGAAATTCTCCCATCCTGTCATCCGAGCCCGTATGTTCCGACTTCCCACGAACGATTCCCGGACTTGAAACGCAGAGATTTATCAATGCCAGAACCTCTCACTGCGTTGATCATCCTAGACGGCTGGGGTCTCAACCCTGACGAGGATCGCAACGCCGTTGCGATTGCCGACACCCCGACGATGGATCGAATCACATTGGAATATCCATCGACCACGTTACTTACCTCGGGTCGCGAGGTCGGCTTGCCAAGAGGGTTGATGGGAAACTCCGAAGTCGGACACCTCAATCTTGGTGCAGGCCGTGTCGTCACGCAGGCGATAGCGCACATCGAAGAACGAATCGACGACGGCAGCTTCCTCACCAACGAGGCCCTGGTGACCTCCATCGACCGTGTCAGGACCGATGGAAAATTTCACCTGATGGGTCTCGTCTCCGACGGCGGTGTGCATTCCTGGCCCACCCACTACCTGGGCCTTCTAAAGATGGCAAAAACAAGCGGACTCTCGCCCGAGCGCGTCTTCATCCACGTCTTCCTCGATGGTCGCGACACCCCTCCTACCAGCGGGTTAGACCGGGTCCGGGACCTCATCGATGCAACTCAGGACATCGGTGTGGGGCACGTGGCCAGCGTCTGTGGACGCTATTACGCGATGGACCGCGATCAGCGGTGGGAACGGACGCAGCGAGCCTACGATCTGCTCACGATCGGCGATGGCGTCCACACCAACGATCCTTTGGCCGCGATCCAGGCCTCCTACTCGAAGGGCGTGACAGACGAGTTCGTCGAACCGACCACCATCGTTTCCAACGACGGGCGGCCCCTCGCCACGATCGACGACGAAGACTCTGTGATTTTCTTCAACTTTCGCGGAGACCGACCACGACAACTCACACGAGCGTTCACCCTCGACGAATTCGACGGCTTCGAGCGACGAAAACTCCCATCCGTCCATTACACGACCCTGACGCGCTACGAACAGGATGTTCCTGTCGACGGTATCGCCTATCCCCCCGATGTCCTGTCTCAGGATATGCCGATGATCTTCGGAGAAACCGTTAGTCGGGCGGGCAAGAAACAGCTTCGCATCGCCGAGACCGAAAAATACGCGCACGTCACGTTTTTCTTTAACGGTCAGCGGGAAGAACCCTTCGAAGGAGAGTCCAGGATCCTGGTCCCATCCCCGAAAGATGTGCCCACCTACGACCACAAGCCTGAAATGAGCGCGCCCGAGATCTCCGATCGTCTCGTCGACGCCATCCAGTCCGACACCTTTGACACTGTTGTATGCAACTTCGCAAACCCGGATATGGTCGGGCATACAGGCGTGCTGACCGCCGCCGTATCTGCCGTCTCTACCGTCGACCATTGCTTATCTAGAGTGCTCGATGCCGTCTCTGCCGTCGGAGGAAGGGCCATCGTCACAGCCGATCACGGCAACGCCGAGCAGATGATTCACTACACGACTGGTGATCCACACACCGCACATACGACGAACGAAGTGCCCTTCGTCCTTGTCGATTCCAGTTTCGGGGGCACGCTACGTGAGGGAAGCGCCCTCTGCGACGTCGCACCCACGCTCCTCGGGATGATGGGCGTGCCCCGACCTCCGGAGATGACGGGCCACGACATCCGTTGCTGATTTCACAAGGATCGCTGCACGTATTTCACTCCGCAAACCGTCCCTCACTTGTGGATTACCCGGGCAGACGGTATATACTGACAACTGATTAGCAGACAGGATGGCCGCAGTAGGTCATAGCCAGGAGAAATCGATGAAAATCCACGAATTCCAGGCCAAGGAAATCCTTCAAAAATTCGGTGTTCCGGTACCTTCCGGGAAAGTCGCCACGTCTCCCTCCGATGCGCGATCGGCTGCGGAAGAGCTCGGTGGAAAGGTCGTGGTAAAGGCTCAGATTCACGCAGGCGGACGAGGGAAGGGCGGAGGCGTCAAGCTTGCGGGCGACGCAGGAGAGGCCGAACAACACGCAAGCGATATTCTCGGGATGCAACTCGTCACGCATCAGACGGGGCCTGAGGGACAAAAAGTGAAGCAGGTCCTGATCGAGGAGGCGACGGACATTGATCGCGAACTGTATCTGGGCATCGTCCTTGATAGAGCCACCTCCAAGCTCGTTGTAATGGCCTCCCAGGCAGGTGGAATGGACATCGAGCAGGTCGCTGCCGAAACGCCCGAAAAGATTCTCAAAGAGACAATCGATCCTGCGGTCGGTCTGCAGCCGTTTCAGGCCCGAAGGCTGGCTTTCGGCATGGGCCTCGAAGGGGACGCCTTCAAGGAGGGCGGCCGACTGATTATGGCCCTCGCCAAAGCTTTCGAGGCAACCGACAGCAGTCTGTTCGAGATCAACCCCCTCGTGGTTACCGGGGACAATCACCTGATCGCCCTCGACGCCAAAATCAATTTCGACGACAACGCCCTCTACCTGCACAAGGATCTTCAGGAACTCAGAGACCTGGACGAAGAGGCCGCCCTCGAGGTGGAAGCATCCAAGTACGAGCTCAACTACATTAAACTCGATGGCGAAGTCGGGTGTATGGTCAACGGTGCCGGACTCGCGATGGCCACGATGGACATCATCCAGTACGCAGGCTCCTCACCCGCAAATTTCCTCGATGTCGGAGGGGGCACGAACGTAGAACGTGTCCGAAACGCCTTCAGAATCCTTATCTCGGACGAGGACGTGAAAGCGGTGTTCATCAACATCTTCGGGGGGATCGTGAGATGCGATCGAGTTGCTCAGGGCGTCGTGGAGGCCCTCGGCGACCTCGAAGTCAACGTCCCGATCATCATCCGGCTCCAGGGGACGAATGCCCCCGAGGGAGCGACCATCCTCAAAGAGTCCGGGCTTGAATTCACCGTTGCGATGGAACTGAAAGAGGCCGCGGGGGCCGTCGTCGAGGCAGTGAAAGCGGCCTGAGCTTCGTACAAGAGACCAACTTGGGAGCGGGGTCTGTGAGATCAGACCCCGCTTCTTTATTCCCAACCATATGCCAAATAGACATATAATATGTCTTATTGGCGCACAGACATTATCGGAGTTTTCACCAAAAATACCCCTAGTAATCATATTATCAACGAGTTATCGATTCTTCAAGTTCTGGCTCAACGCTTGCTTCTCAGATTCAGGTCTCTTGGTTGCGAGACAGTGCTGCCACACGCAACTGGTTCAGAACAATGAAAAACGAAAGGGGCGGCCTGAACGTCAGGCGATTGCCTCGACCTATCGAAGGGAGCAAGAAATGTCAAAAGTGATCGGGATCGACCTCGGCACGACGAACTCGTGCGTCGCAGTAATGGAAGGTGGCGATCCTGTCGTGATTCCCAACAGCGAAGGTGACCGAACGACCCCCTCCGTCGTCGCATTTTCGTCCGATAGTGAGCGGCTTATCGGGCAGGTCGCCAAACGACAGGCTGTAACGAACCCACAGAATACGGTCTTTTCGATCAAGCGGTTTATGGGTCGGCGCCACGACGAAGTCTCGTCTGAAATCAAGGAAGTCCCCTACGCTGTCGAAAGCGGAACAGGCAACCTGGCCTCGGTCAAACTTGTAGATAAGTCCTACACGCCTCCTGAAATCTCGGCGATGGTTCTTCAGAAGATGAAGCAAACAGCCGAGGACTACCTGGGCGAGAAGATCGAGAAGGCTGTGGTCACCGTGCCTGCTTACTTCAACGACGCACAGAGGCAGGCTACCAAGGACGCAGGTAAGATCGCGGGCCTCGAAGTCGAGCGCATCGTCAATGAACCGACCGCCGCTGCGCTGGCCTACGGTCTCGACAAGAAGTCGGAAGAGAAAATCGCCGTCTATGATCTGGGTGGCGGCACGTTCGACATCTCAATCCTCGAACTCGGAGACGGCGTGTTCGAAGTCAAGTCGACCAACGGAGACACGCATCTGGGAGGTGACGACCTCGACCAGGCCGTCATCGATTGGCTGGCCGACGAATTCCAGTCTCAGAACGGAATGGACCTTCGTCAGGATCCGATGGCGCTGCAGCGACTCAAAGAGGCAGCTGAGAAGGCCAAGTGTGAACTCTCTTCCTCGATGCAGACCGAAATCAATCTGCCGTTCATCACTGCAGACGCGACCGGGCCCAAGCATATGAACCTGTCACTGACTCGAGCCAAGTTCGAGCAGCTCGTTGAAGGGCTCATCGAGCGCACGAAGGGACCGTGCGAACAAGCCATCAGAGATGCGGGGCTCTCTGCGTCAGACATCGACGAGGTCATTCTTGTCGGTGGATCGACGCGAATTCCAAAGGTGCAGGAGCTTGTTCAGAACCTGTTCGGAAGGGAACCACATCGGGGCGTCAATCCCGACGAGGTTGTGGCCATTGGAGCCGCGATCCAGGCCGGTGTCCTTGCCGGGGACGTCACCGACGTCCTTCTCCTTGACGTGACCCCGCTGTCTCTGGGAATCGAAACGCTTGGCGGGGTAATGACGAAGCTCATCGAACGAAACACGACCATTCCGACCAAGAAGACGGAGGTCTTCTCGACCGCCGCCGACAGCCAGACTTCGGTCGAAATCCACGTCCTGCAGGGCGAGCGGGAGATGTCGGTCGACAACAGAACGATCGGTCGTTTCCATCTCGACGGTATTCCTCCAGCTCCTCGGGGAATGCCGCAGATCGAGGTCAGCTTCGACATCGACGCGAACGGCATTATGAACGTATCAGCAAAAGACAAGGCAACGGAGAAGGAACAGAACATTCGAATCGAGGCCTCCTCCGGGTTGTCCGAAGATGAAATCGACAAAATGGTCAACGACGCCCAGGCCCACGCCGCCGAAGACAAGTCGAAGCGCGAGTCGATCGAGGTCCGTAATCAGGCCGACCAGCAGGTCTATCAGACGGAGAAGCAGCTGGAAGAGATGGATGACAAGATCAGCGATGACGCCCGTACACAGGTGCAGGCCGCCGTCGACAAGGTGAAGGAGGCCCTGAAGGGCGAGAATGCCGAAGAGATCAAGTCCTCCACCGAAGCGCTCACACAGACCTGGCATCAGGTGGCCAGCGAGCTATACCAGCAAGCCTCGGCCGAACAGCCACCCCCGGGTGCCGAGACGGGCCCCGCGCCGGGGGCTGACGAGCAGGGCGCGAGCTCAAGTGGCGAACAGAAGGAAGGCGCTGTGGACGCCGATTTCGAAGTCGTCGACGAAGAACCCGCGGAAAA